>SKEY01000243.1_pt1 | contig 95693 bp, 153 predicted proteins | sample 4843871 | NCBI WGS metagenome assembly SKEY01 (sample SAMN11008797, study PRJNA524170) | human gut metagenome | biome: Human fecal sample; material: Feces; isolation source: fecal sample from pouch patient p36 | host: Homo sapiens | place: Israel: Tel-Aviv | collected 2016-12-04
GCGCGGGCGTCGTCCAAGTAATGAACTGTGTAAACAGTGCATGAGATACGAGTACTGTAATGAGTATCATTTTATGATAGGTGAAAACTACAAACCAGCTTGTGTAAATGTACGTGAAGACAGCACATGTATTATTGACGAAGACAATTTATAAACAATTGTTATACACAGTACTAAGTACTCAGTATTGCCACAAAGGCTGCGCACAGGAAGCAAATCAGCCACAGCTGCTCAACATTGGGGGAAGTGAAAGAGGAACTTATGTAGTGTTTTCATCGACATAAGAACTTAATGAAAGAACCAAGCCGAGGTCTAAGACCGTTAAAAAATAAGGCTTCGGATTAAGCAGTTGTTTATATGTAAACACACGCACCAAATCTTCCACTTCTCCCATTCTCAATGTATTACCTCATCAAGTAATATATAGCTATAATTTACAAATCACCAAAAACCTAAGCACTGTACAGGTTAAGTGCATCATGTCATGGCACGTTATAAATTAATCGAACCGTTAATCAAAACAGTTGAAGCAGGCAAGCAAAACGCAGGCACTAAATATGTAGTTGCTAAGCTTCAAAATGTAATGTGTATTTGGGAAGAACCACAAACATTTACTTGTTTCATTCAACCCATTGTAAACATGCTTACCCCATTGTTGTCAATTCAACACGGAGGAGCAGCACAAACAGACCAGCCAATTCCTGAAGAATTACAGTATGTAACAGGATGTTGGATTGACTGGTGTCCGCCACAGAAGTTCTACAAACAACATCTGTCAGACCATCCAGCTCAACCTGCAACAGCAAATCGACCAGCAAGAGAAGCAATCAAAGCTGGTTCGCTTGTATCGAAAGGTGGAAAACCCATTCTTTACACCACATTACGTATATTCTGTCAATATTACATTGACGAATTCGGAGAAAAACAATGGATACGTGGAGGTTCTCCTGAAGAAGTAGGGCAAAGAGCATTCAGTGCTTATTGTATACCAGCTGAAGAAGACAAAGCTCCTCAGCTTATGCCAACTACTCCAGAACCTGAAATAGTTGGAGGAAAAGTAGTACAACCAGCTCCAGCTCCTACAGCACAAGGAGGTCAACAACCAACCTTCACACAAGCACCACAAGGAGGTCAACCATTACCTTATTAACCCGTATCACGCATTATACAAGTATCTGCTGACAGACCGGAGAAATAATAGTCTGTTACTTTAAAAAACTCAATAACTTCGGAGTAGCGTAAGCTACGGAGTTGTGTAACAATCCCAAGACATTGAGGGCACCAGTTTCTTATAGGTTACGTATGTGAGGGCGAATATACTCCTTACGATATAAGTTTTAGGTGTAAAATGCAATTTAATCATTAACTAAATAAAATAATCATATGGATAGAAACAGCTTACTTCAATCTACATTTGAAATAGTAACATGGCCAGAAATACAAGACTATATGACTATAGATAATTTCAGAGAAAATGCAATACTAATAAACGAAGAACCATTTGTTGATATAGTAGGTAGTTCTGCATACTTTGTTAATACAGAGTGGAAAAGAAAAGCAGATTTAGAGATTGCATACAATAATGGCTATTCTGATGCAGAATATAAAATATGATGTTATAGATAGAGATACAGGATTAGGCTCGTAATAGTAACAGATATATTGTAATTAAAGCATAAGTATATTTCCGCAAAGTAATTATTCTATGAAATGCAAATTATCTTCATATGTTGTGAAACATAGCTTAACCACGTTAAAGTATAATAATATAAGTTAGGTATGCCCTTATAAAGACTTAGGTAACGCTAAGGACTATATTATTATACTTTCTTCTTTAATGCTACCGTAGACAGTGACAAGTCTGATAAATGCAGAGTCAAAGAAGCTATCATATTTATTATGCACAAATAGATAGGATAGTAAAACCACGTGGTAAGGGCACAGTTAGGTTCGCTGTGAGTGCACCCTTTAGTAGTAACTAACCAAAGCAAGTATAAATGGGAAAAGCTATTACCTCGATAGGCTTAATGAGGTTCTTGACAGTCTGATACTAACTGAACAATAAGTATCTCTCTTAGTTATTTGCGCTTCACAGGCAAATGTAATATATTACGGTCAGATGTAATATTCTAAGTGTTAATAGAGTAAGAGAAAATGAGGTCTTATATCAGACAGCTCTTAGCATAGCTTATAGCGGTGTTTTCCATAACTATATTAATGCGCTTACTCTATTATTTTTATTGCATTAACTAACAAATAAATCAATTATATGGAAACAAAAGTATTTTATATTTATACTCTATTAGGTATACTATTTGGCATTGTATATTTAATCTATCTTTATAATAAGTGTAAAGAAATAACCTTAAGAGATATATTACTATACCCGTTTTTTATAATTATCTGGCCAATTTTTGTATTTTGTATGCTGATAGACAATGCTGAAAATATTAAAGTATTAAAAAAGAAATAATATCAAATTATGAAGAAAATAAGTTGTATTCAGAATTATGTAATAGATAAGCTCATTGAAGATAGAAAATTATCTACAGCTAGTCTATTAGATGCAATATCTAAAGTATGTTCAACAGAACAATTTGATAATGTACTATCTATTCTTATCGAAATGCCTTTTCCTTGTATAAATAAGGAAAACTCAGAAGATAAAGAATGTTTAGTAAAAATGAACATGTTTGTACCTGAAGAAGTCAGTAGTGAAACTAGAATGCAAATAATAAAAATACTAAAAGAACAATTTAACACTATTAGTATTAGGCTTAAAGAAGCCAAAGATTATGTAGATAGCTGCATAGGAGAATATAATATGTTCCCTAAAGTTATTACAAAAGAAGAAGTAAATGAAATTATTAAAAAACTAAAACCTTATAATGTTGGCATAAATATAATAAAGTTAATGCAGTAGAAATACTGCACCTATACTGTGAGAATCAGTATCAACTTTGTGGGGCTTATATCTTAGGAGCGCATATAAATAAACCTATATCTCAATAGAAGGAATAATAGTTGCAAATAGTATTCTGGAAATTCTTTTATAGTTAGGTTTATACCTAAGTATTAGTGCAGAGAAATCAAAGACATGTACCGTATAGGAAGAAAAAGCTAGTGTACAAAGTAAAATCCAGGGACGTGGCTGTCCTATAACATTTTTCAGTAAGCCAGAGAGTATGTTCAAAGGATAATCATACTCTCCTCTTTAAGGTGAGAATCCTTGACAAGCATGTGGGGCTTATATCTAACAATATTGACTATTATTCATCTAGTGACGAAGCTATTCGACAACTTAAAGCAAATATCACAGAATAAAAAGTTATTAATTATGTATTTGAAAGTTGCAATACATAATATTAGTTAGTATTAGTGCAGACTTAAAAATCATGCAGTATAACAAACTTCTACAAACTAACACAATAGTAAAACTTCTGAATCATGTTATACTTATTAATCCTAAGTGTAGGATAGTCCTTAGTTTAATAGTATTCCATTATTTTAAATTCATTCTGTAGTGTGGATTTGTCATGAATACTAAGCGTAGTATTGTCAGTATATTTGTATGTGAATATGAATATACTGATTGCACTCAAATAGGCAGCCTTCACGTGGCGAGTGTGTTAAGTAATAGGTTAAATAAATCTTCCAGTTTGTACCTATGAAAACTAATGCCTTACTTTTTATTAACAATTTAATCAATAAATTATGATAGAAACAATAGCAACACTAATTACTGTATTTTGTGGTATATTCTCAATGATAATAACAGCTTGTACTATACGAGCACCGTACTCAAAAACAGTAGCCAACGTACTTAAAACATTACTTATAATAAGCATTATTAGCGGAGTAACAGCATTCATCTCAATAATAATAAGATTGTTAATAATTCATTAACTAAATGCTCAGATGGCGAAATTGGTAGACGCTTCAGACTTAAACTCTGATGATTATTACAATCGTGCGGGTTCGATTCCCGCTCTGAGTACATTCATTAACTTAAAAACAATAATTATGAGAGCAAAGAAATCAATTCGTGCATGGATAGCTAGAGATAGAGATAAAAGACTATTTCTATATCTTAACAAACCAAAAAAGAACGAGAGTGAATGGTTAGGTACTGCACTTAGTATATATCGTATACCATCAGATGCATTTCCTAGTGTAAAATGGGAAGATAATGAACCTACTAGAGTATGTATTAGAATAGCATAGTATGATAATCAGAAGAAGTTATTCAAATAGTATACTCACAAGTATTAGTGAATTTTTGATTGTACTAATTATAATATTAATAGTAGCAGTATCAATAAGTAAATATTATGCAGACTATGATTATTATAATTATGTAGAACTTAAAGCACAATATAAAAACTATATTGTGACTAATAAGTATGTACGGAACTCAGACACGTATGTGTTAGAACTCATGAACCCTTTTAGTAAAAAGACTGAAGAGGTATACATTAAGGATTATCTATATTATAATACTTACTTTGTAGGAGATACTATAAAATGAAGAAAGTTAGAGCACACTATAAAGGTAGGTATTATTACTTAGGTAGAGCTAAGAACTTAGAAGAAGAACTCAATTTAAAAAGAGGTTTTCTAAGACAAATAGTTAATATACCTGAAGAAGATATAGAATTATTTCGCAGAAACTTTACAATTATAAACAAAACCGTAAAATTCATAAGAAATGTTTGAACAAGTAAAAGATTACAAAAGTGCTTGTAAAGTATTAGGTATTAAACCTATTGACAAGCGTAGGAAATTAGAGGAACATGTACTACTGTATATACAGCTATGTACTATCACTCAAGCAATTAATTTCATTGCTAATAATAATAAACCATGGATACCAAAGTACAAACAAAATGAATGTATTAGCACATGGTATAATTGGTGGTACATTAAATGGGAAAGGATTGTAGATGGTTCTGCTGCGGGTTTCTTCGGTCTGGCTTCTGGTGATGGCATTAATGGTACTTACAGTTATACAGATGCTCATCTACGATTTATTAGTAGAGATGCCGCAGAATATGCAGCTAAAACGTTTAAACCATTATATATGAAACATATATTTGGTATAGATTAAGTTCTCATATTTATTAACTATTAAACATTTATCAAAAAATGGAAAATGAATTACAAGATTCTCCAAAAGGAAGAGGCTCAGCAATAGCCTGGAGTTTAGCAACAATCCTAATTCTATTAGGAATGTTAGTTGCTAGCGCACTAACTTTTATCTGTCATGATAAAGTTAGCAATCTCATCAATCCTGAAAAGGATAATGTAGAACAAGTTTGTGTTGACACAGCTTATACTGAAGTTGTACCTACAATACAGGAAGTTCTTCAGTTTCGAGAGGACACAAAACGTTACATGCACATAGACAGTGTATTTCTTACAATGCCAGACGTTGTTTTAATAGATATACTAAGGCAACATGGAACTTCATTGTCTAATAGTGACATCGTAACTATATATGAATCGAACAGAAGTACTTATAACAAAGTAATGAGTGGAGCTAGAAGTCAACACTATAAAGACTCATTAGATAAATTGTCTAACACTTATGACAATACTAAAGATACTACTTTCGTAAAGAGAGAATAAAGTAATAAACCTCGCTTTGTGATTTTAGTTATAATTCCTTTTATTTTTAAGTTAAAAGTATACTCAGTCTGTGAAGATAGAGTATACGTCCTCAGAAGATGACAAACCTGTGGGGCGTAAGTAAATGCATATCGTATATTATTCCCTTGAATACGGCAATAGCGGGTAATATCCGAGATACTCGTATTTGTGTTTATAATCGTGCAGACGTTAAAATCAGGTACTCCAATAAGGAAAGTTTGACAGCAATCCTGCTTATGAGTTAAAACTATAGAGAGAGTCATAGAAACAAAGTGTTGTTATCTTATTATTAACAAATGTGATTAGAATAGATACTATTTATTCTAAGAAAGAACGAAAACAAAGTTGATACTAACTTAAAAAACAAATCCAGAGTATCCTGGTCGTCGTCAACAATATTAACAATTTAAAACATTAAGTAATATGAAGAAGAAATTAACAAAGGAGGTTCATAATGCCTCGTATTAAAGTAGAAGAAGGTCGTAAGATTACTGAAATAAAATTCGGTACAGACCACTATCTTGCAAACTTACTTGCATGTACTAAGATATTAGGTATACCTCTAAGTAAAGCAAGAACTTTATGTAAATCTCATCCAGATATGAATATTAAAGTAGATCCACCACTACCAATTATCAGTAAATTACCTACTGATACTATTCATACTGAATTAGATGAATACATAATAACAGTTAAAATAACTATTAATTAACTATCAAAGTAAAATGAAAGCAATTATTATTACCTTCCATGGAGAAGCTCCTGAGAAGAATTATGATGAAATCATCAGAAGAATGGCTGAATTAGTATTCAATAACACAAGTGCAAAGATTGAAGATATCTCTGCCGCTGTGTTAGACGATAAAGAAGTATCCGAAGCTTTACTACAGAAAGTAGTAATAGCTCCTGTAGCAAATGCTAACAAAGCTTCTATATCAACCACTGTAAAGGCTGTAAGTGAACTTTGTAGCAATATCATCAATGAAATCGGAACTCCATCATTGATGAATGAAGAAGTATTCCGTAAGGAATTACTGAAATATCTTCTTAACAAAGAAGACCAGGCTACAACTAGAGTATTACGTATTATTATCAATACTCCAGAAAGTTCAGCTTCTAAGATAAAAGTAGTGCTACACAATTACGGCTTATCAAAGCTTCCCGAGATAATCAAAGATTTTGATTCTATTCTCAAACTATACTAGTTATGGCAAGAACAGAAAGAGAATACGAAAATCAGCAGAAAGACTTCAAAAAGAAGCCTAAGCACAAGAAAATGGAGCCTTACAATCGAAAGAAGTCATGGAAATAGACAAAAGGAGCTTAATACAGTATTATATTAACACTGTCAAAGAATACGCTCCTATATTTGGACAAGATCCCAATATCATTTTGTCAGAAGTAGCTAGAACAAACTCTCTTTTACAAAGAGAATTATATCTAGTTACAAACGATTGTCCTACACTTAACAATAAAATTAACTGTAGTGAATGTACTCATGAGTGTAAACTCAGAATGCAACTTGAACAGTCCAAGGAGGATATTCCGCCAGAGTATCCGCCCGCTGTTATATATTACTAATTTAAATTGTTAGTATGGTGGATTTCAGTCAACCTAGAACTATTTATAACCAAAACCCTAATGGAAGTTTAGTAGTGCTAAACTACTATTCAAGAGTACAATGGACTATACAACGGTCAACCAAGCATAATGCTTAGGTCAGAAGAAGGATATGGGTTACTTGCGAATAAGATATACGAATAAGCAAGATAGTTCTTTTTTAATCTTAAAATTATCAAAAATGAGTAAGACTAAAAGAATAAAAGTCCTAGAGGAATTTATTAGACTAGAGAAACTAGAGAAGAATTCTAGACAGGACTACATAGAAGTATGTGAAGAAGCTGCTAATAAACTCAAAAATGAGTTGAAAGCAGAAGAAAAACGTGTTAGTAGATATCTTATATTGATATCACAGAATACTAACAAGCGTAAAGAATCATACGGTAATCGTAAGCTTATAAAAGCAGGTGAGAGAGAAAGTTATCGCCAACGCAAAATTAGGCTGAACAAAGAACGTAGAGAATCTTTACACAATGGGTAGGTCAACCAATCCCTTAGTTAAAATAAATGCTACAGAGAATATTCAAGAAAGAATTAGAGCTGTAGCTTACTTTGGGAAGCTCACAACTGAAGCAGCAATGTATTGGTGTGAGAAACAGAAATATAGGCCGATAGAAGTTTATCCTATAAATATCACTGTAGCAGTATATGAAGCTAGAGAAAGATATTTTAAAAAATGTAATTTCATAGAAATTATTTCGTGATTAATAACTATAGTATCAAACATTTAAAAATTTATCAAAATGGCAGAAGAAAACAAATTGAACATCTTTGATGTAAACAACGAGAGTGATGACATTCAAGAGTCTATCTCTAATGCGAACAAAGTAACCGATGACGTAGTAAAAAAAGCAGCTGAAAAGATTGCCGAGCGCCGTAAGGAAAAACTTACGAACGAACTCATCGACGTGGTTCAAAAGTGTGAATACACTGAGAAGTCCGCAGCATTGCAGTTACGCCGTAGTAACCGCGTGAACCAGAGAATGAAGACCTATATGAAGGACTTGCACAATCTCGCAGAAGAAGTGAAGAGTGGTAAGAAGCCAGTTACGGCCTGGAATGATGAAGCTCCAGCACTGAAGAAGCAGTTTGACAAGGACCTCATTGAAATTGACAAAGATATTGACAAGTCTCAAAACGAACTTGACGAAATCTTCCCCAATTCCTGGTCTTATCGCTGGAATAGTTTGATTCCCCGCCGTAACGGTTAATCAGGCTAAAAAACTAAAATAAAAGAGATTCCAAACTTGAGTATCTTTGTATCTAAACAAGTTTAGTGTTTATGGAGAAATATCTATAGCGCCCTACGGGCCGAAAGTATATTGGACGACACAAAGACCTGAATTAACAGGTCATACTACGTATCTTTGTATCATTAGTGTGGAATTATTGTGTACTACTGATCATATGTCTGAGATCGCGACAATAAGATTGTCCCGTATTAGTAATAGTACTGAACTGCTTTAGTCGAGATATCAAATCAGACTGAATAATGTGTATCTTGTATCATATATGTTTCGTCATATATCATTATTCGAGTATCATCAAGATCAGTAATAAAGAGAACTAACCATTCTCAAGACCATAGGATATGTAGCTTTGGTCGGCTACATATCCACTAATAAGATTAATTATAAAAATAGCAGGAGTATTGTATAACATAACGAAGGCCTACCTGTAGAGAGTGCTGTGAACAGTGTTAAATAATAAAGCTGGAAGGATGGCTTAATTCTGCACGTGAGTTATACTTTAATTAATCTTATAAACTAATTGACTGTTAGGTCTATAAATCATCGTTTGGACAGGGGTTCGACTCCCCTATGCTCCACGCCCTTTGCAGTTGAATAAAATAACTAGAACAAACTGAAAATGTACGTGTACATATAACCAGTCTAGTAACGGATTGTCCTGCACGGTTGCAGTAAAGAATCGTTAGCTGCCGTTTGACCGTATCGTATAACGGCACCCTGGGGCATTATGGTTTTGACAGCGACAAAGAGGAAATAGAATAGGTCAATAAAGCCATAACTGGCAACTTTTATGTAACAGATTACACTCGCTTAGTAGCGTAAGTAATCAACGGCTAAGCTAATGCCGTAAAAAGCCACATCGTATCCCCGTGTGTAATAAATAGGTTGTATATACTACAATATACGTAAAAAATAGTAGTGGAGTAAGTAAGCTTTGCATGGTAGTGAAGCCTTAGATTTTACTAAGAGATAAGGAGTTCGAGTCTCCTACTTACTACAAAATTAAATTAAGTTTAATCAATAAATATTAATTTGAAATGGGATTAATAAAATTTATCAGAGAAAAACTTCCTGAACCTCTAGACAAGGCTAGTAGGGAATTAAGAATGAAAGAGAAATTGGTACAACGTATCAATTCTGTAGTACCACAGTGTTACAAGAATAAGTATCACTATAAAGAAGGAATTTCTAAAGTAAGAAATATATTCTTCTTTTGGGAAACAAGAGGCACTGAAATTATTCATCTTATAGATGCAAGTAATTTAACTCCTGAAGACGAGACAAAATTTCGAGAACTTGAAAAAAAAGCAAGAAACTATCAACAACAATGCGTATAAGATACTTTGCATGGTTTGACTCTAAAGCCGAACGTACTAAATTTATCAGTATTCTTAATCAATCTCGCTCAGAATCTGAAGCGATAAGTAAACTCTTAGATAAATATCCAGACCTAAGTATGTCTGCAATATCAGGAGTAGTAAATAACTTTCAAAAAGAAATAAACAAAAAGTCATGAAACTAAACCATCCTGGAATCTACCGTATTATTGGAGAAAACTATGAATTGTTAGCCAATATAGTAGGAGAAGTACCGTGTTTAAGAATTACTTCTGCATTACTTATGAATGACCTTGTTCAAAGAGGTAAGTTTACAATATTATCTGAGGACTCAATTGAAATACAAAATGTATGTAATAATCCAGATGCATTCTTGTTCTTCGAGCATGAATACTCAGAAGTATGCCCATTACCACCTTATAGACAATCTATTCGTGGTACAAAAATGCCAGATATCAGTAATGATATGATGAAAGCATTTACAGAGCGCTATGTAAGCGACATGTCTATAAATGGCAGAGGAATTGAAGCTACAAAAGCTTATATTCTAAGTGTAACAGACTGGAGCCTAGCGCAAATAAACGTATTATTACTTAGAATAGCTAATAGTGTACGTCGCAATGGTCGTAAATAGTATTACTGTTTATACTTATCTGAATAAATGTCCAGTAAGATATAATCAGATAAATTGGAGACCATCCTGGTATGTATTTTTAAGAATACAAAACAAGGAAATAAGAGAAACAGAATTCCACAAATTCTTCAAAAAACAAACATTGTCTAAAGTACTAGCATGGTATGATACCCAAATACTACAGCAAATAGGCATAGCTTCTAAAACTACTCTTGAAGTAAGAATAAGAATAGTCTGTGGTATGGTAAACAAATTACCTATTGAAGTACTTACTCGTGATTTGAAGATTGAGTTCATGGAATGTATATGGGATACTTTCCGTAAGTTCTATGATGAATGGAATGAGTGGTATTGCAGATATATATTGCAATTACCTTTCTAGGGTTATAGTCATTGGGTTGACTATAACCCACACTAAAGCCCGTAATTATGACAGATGAAGAAAGACAACAGCTTTTCGATCTGATCAAACAGGCGAAAGAAGGCAAACAAAGTGCCTTCACAAAGCTTTATGAAAAGTATAATCGAATTATATACAGTACTATATATCGTATTGTAAATAATAAAGATGCAGCAGATGATTTATTATCTGTTACTTTTACTAAAGCTTTTTCTAAGCTAGATAGTTATATTAACAACATTTCATTTGAGATGTGGTTAAAAACAATAGCTATAAATAGTAGTATTGATTATATTAGACGTACTAAAAAGGAGAATGCAAACTATTGGCTGGATGATGACACTAGTACTGTTCAATTGAGAAGTTCGGCCGACTACTCGCCTGAAGATAACTATATCTTCAATGAAACAGATGCTAGATTAACAAATGCCTTCAATAGACTTCGTTATAAGTACCGATATATACTCGAACTACGTACTGTTCAGAATATGTCTTACAAACAGATTTCTGAACAATTGGGTCTCTCAGAGAGCCAAGTAAAATCTCAGCTTAATAAAGCTAGAGAGAAATTAAAACAATTGTTAAACTAAAAATTTACAAACATGTCAGCAATTTGGATTATTGTGCTACTATTAGTAGCATTTGTCTTTGCGAGAGGATTTCGCAGTGACAAGATGTGGTGGATTTATATCTCCTGCATCGTAGCTGGCTTGTTAGTAGGTATGTTGAGTAAGGAAGTAATCGTGCGTTCAGGAATGAACAAAAAAGATACTTCCATTACTCAGCTAATCAACACCGTTGATGACTATAGTTCTGCATGCACACAAAGCTTAGTGTGTACAGTGACAGAAGGTACTACCAATTGCCTATCTGGGGTTGTGAGTAACATGTCAGAACTTAAAGTAAAGTTATCAGACGCATTGATTAGTAATATCTATACTAACGGGCGTGACTCACCAGCAATAGAGGATGATAGTTGACCTCTTTAAATATTCTATCGACTGAAAGTAAAAAAATTATTATTAACCACCAAAAAATTTATCAAGAATTATGGCACAAAAAGAAATGTCTAAGGCTGAAAGAAAGGCAGCATTGAAAGCAGCTAAAGCAGCTGCAAAAGCAGAAGCAAAAGAAAATAACAAGAATACTCAGCAGACAGCTGAGAAAGTTGAAACAAAGGAGAACAAGAAAGAGGAAAAGAAGCCTCAAGTAGCTGCACAGACAGTAACCAACAAAGACCAGAAAGGAGAGACGAAAGAACAGAAGGAACAGAAGAAAGAGCAGAAGTCCGGCACCCAAAAGCAGAAGAAAGACAAAACTCCTACTATCATTCCTGAAGAAGTTACAGAAGACAAACCGAAAGTATCTCCTGAAGAAAAGGCCATCAAGCGCGCAACATCGCTTGTAGGTGGAATAACCGGTGCAGGTATTCCTGTAGGTTCAACAGCTTCATCGGTAGATGGAAAGGCTATGTTAGCATTTGTAATGCAACAGCGTTACGCTAACAACGAAGAACTTGCCAAGCGCTATCCTGAAGTATACGCAGATATCAATCGTACGATTGATGTAGTGAGTCTGCTTGCCCTTGTCGATATTCGCCAAGACTTATTCAACCGTGGCGAACGTGGTGAATTGCAACTGATGATTGATGCAAATCAACTCATGCCGTTGCAAGGTATGGCTGAAATGCTAGGTATTAAACTAGCTCCAGCTAAAGCATTACCAGGTAGTGATGATGGTCAACTGGCTATTGACTTTAACAAGTCAGAGATTCCAGAAGAACTAGCAAAAGATGCTGGTAAGACTGTTACTAAAGTACCGGAGCTTGATCCAAACAAGATCACAACAGATGAGGAAATTGACGAAGCGTTAACTTACCTCATCAACAAAGAGAGAAATGTAGCAACAAACATTGTTAACACCGTAGAATGGTATCGTACTTTACGCGGCCTTAAGGAAACTAACGCTGACAAGAAGTTAGCATTAGATGAGATGACAGTAGGTGATTGGATGAATGAAATATTCAGCCGTATCAACCCTGTTAGCTTACTTAAGGGATTAGGAAGCTCAGTATATGTGTATACTTCACAGACTGGCTCTCCGTGTATGGCACACTCAGTACTTCACAACCATTTGACGAAAGCTGGATGGAGTGAAGAACAAGTTGCAGAAACTGTACGCGCTCTTATCAACGAGAATTTCCGTCTGAAACAGAAGGATAATAAAGAACTCACGCCAGAGTCAGATAAGGCTATTTCAGCCATTATCTCGAACTTAGGCGAGGAGTATATTGATAAGTTGTTTGCAGATTGGGGAATCAATCTCGAAGGAGTAGAAGAATCTAAGAAGAACCAGCTTGAGAATGATCGAAAGATTGCTCGAATGGTATTAGGTTCTATTAAGACTAACTTCTTCAGTAAAGATGAAAGCCCGACACCTGATGAACTTCGTCTGAAAGTTGGTCAGATTATCAATCTGTATCGTGACCCAGCTTCTCGTCTTGCTGCGTACTGCCAGTCATCAATAACTTCTCCAGTAGAGAAGGAATACCCAGAAAAGAAGGAAGAAAAACCCGCCGATGAAAAAAAAAATTAAGCATGTGGCGTAAGTTTTTACAATTCATAGGGTATAAAGACTAACCATTCTCTAAAATAGCATAATCAATATGAATTTTAGATTTATTACGGCTGTCGGCATGTTCATCGCCAGTTGCATAATTGGCTTTGGACTGCGACAGACAGTCACAGTAGTACAGGCAGCACCTGTAATTCCTTCACCTATAGAAATGCCAAAATTTCCTATAGTTAATAGTGAAGAGAGTAAGTCTGTCGATAAGATAGATGTCGAAGTAGACCTATCTACATTAGAAGTATCCGTGAAAGGAACAACAGACGCAATTGTGAATGTAAAGACTATTGGTGAACCAAAACCAATAGTTAAGTGGAGAACTAAAACAATAGAAAAAGAAGTAGCTTCTGGATATCCCTACATTAAATCTGTAGGTACTATGCCAGACAGTATTAAAGCTATTTCTCCATTATCTAAAGTAAATTCTCATGGTAAGTAATTTAGTTATACTAAAACAAATGATACGATTATCTCGTATCATTAAGGATATGAAAGAAGCAAGATGTAAACTTAGTTCTATCTTATCTCAATCTTCTTACTTCATAGTAGAAGGAGACCAGTCTGATATTATTAATAATCAGACTAAAGATAGTATAGCTAATTGCTTATATACTGAAAAGTACTTACGTTTGTCTGTAAGTAATGCTTGTAAATGTTTGGATGGATTTAACGCAAGTATCATGGAACCAGTTGATTACATCAGTAGTAGTGATGTAAAAAACAAATTCGTAGATATTTGTAAAGGTAAGAAGATTGTTGCAACAATCTGCCTAAGTACAGGTAAAATTACTATGTTAGAACCAGAACAGAATGAAAAAAATAGCTGAAGAGAAAAGCTCAGTGGAAAATAGTTGATGACAATAACCACTTAAAAAACCTATAATTATGTCATAGTTCGAGAGGAGTAAAACTATAGCGTAAATCACTCCAGGGAAGTCATGCGGAAAGATATAAAAGAATATCAGTCGCGCCCGTTAGGGAGCTGTAGTCATTTCTACTGGCCCGAAAAAGTACAGAATCCGAGAATATGTTAGCTGCTAAAACAGTGAGATCACTCAAAAGGTAGGATATTAGGCTAAAACGTCTGAAAAACGGATAGCAGGGGATCAGAGTGCTTAATCCTCATTAGGTATTGAGAACCGTATTGGTGAATACTAAAGACTCTTAATTACTGCAAACAGTACCGCTAATGCAGAGTTATAAATTAAAGCAAGGGGAACGAAATCCTCTATAGTTACTCGTTTTAGGTTATCAAAATCAGAATCAAATAGGAGTATAAACACGACGCTGAAACAGGAGCAATACGGTTCCTGACTTATTCCTTTGGAAAGAATAAGTAAAGCCGAGAGGCAAGGTTAGTTTCACCTAAAGAAAGCAGCCAACTCATGGAAAAAAAGAGATAGCATATAACGCGATCACCGGTCTCCAAAATCGGTCAACAAAAGTGCAACTATGCGCCCAGAAAGGAAAAATAGCATTGCTAACTATAGTGTTCAGTACACATCAACTGTGATGCAATATGCAATTGTGGATATTGGAACTTGTACTTATGAAGGTAGTAAATTACTGATACTAATGTAAGGATAACCGTGTTATGGTACACACTATGTAAACTTGACTGATTATCGTGGAGCAGAAGCCAATTCTGTGCCTTATGGTAAATAGGGTCCTCGTGAAGGTGGATACGCAATGTTCCAAGGATGAAGTAGGAGTGATGTATATGAGATTGATACAGTCTTTCAAGTCTAAAGTGACTCACGTGCTTGGTCGTTCGTGTGAGTATAATTGAATGAGGAATGATTACGGAGCAACAGACTCGTCGAGCGGTTTGAGGGCGCTATAACCCTGATTCTAGATACAGTGACCTTTAGCAAGTCATATTATGTGGTAAAAATAAGACTAAGGTGATGCAGAGAAAACACCTATTAAAAAACGGCAGAGCTTATAAGTTTCAAGATATGTAAACTTCTTCTTAATATAATGCAGTTCACGCCAGAATTGTTGTTATTAATAGTCGTATTTAAAACTAAGGAGATACAGAAGACTATGTCATTAGGTTATGAGTATAAGATGTTATACTGTATTTACTAATGTATCTACGCTGAATAAAGCCAGCTATGAATAAATGAGCTTTAATTGTTTAATCTTTAATAAAATGGGAAGTTCAATGGAACTGTAAACGCTGAGACTACCGTTCGTAAGAGTAGTGTGAGTAGACAGGTCGCCACCCCGACTACCAACCGTTATCGCTGACATTGACACTTCGTAAAGTACTAATTGCAACTTAGTATGTATGAAGAACGCTGATTCAGATTTAAAGTAATAAATATAAGAGTATACTGTCTATATACTCAGGTTTCTCATGCAATAGCGGAGATAGTACCGGTATTTATGATGCTGATGAGAGGTGGAAATCCTCGTATTCGTGTAGTATAAATAAGAAATCCGAGAGGTCAAGTGGGTGTCTTGAAAAATTAGGCAGCTTGTAGTGTTTTAGTAACGTTTCTCGACAGAAACGACCCTCATTCGCTTAGAATGTTGTAATCCTTAATTACTCCTAGGCATACCAGTTGCTGATGAAAGAGTTCGATATATTATGCTTGTACAATACTTATGCAAGAGAACATGATATAAAGTAGGGTGATGGGTGCGGTAAGCATCGTATAAATTGAATCTTATCCGTTGGAGTACGATAAGCTCAAATTACCAAAGTATTATCAGAAGTAACTCTCAGAGTATTTCTCATAAATTATTTCAATTTATTTTCAAAGTAAGCTAAGTAGATTATGTGATTGACTTCACTACTAAAATTTTCAAAGCTTAATAAAGCGGTATGATATAAGACGCATACTTTAGTATATAAATAATCGAAAGGTGGAGAGCATTAACAAAGTATTAATTAAAAATTAAGAGAGTTTCGTATTGGTGAAATCAAGCACGGACTCAGAAAGGAAACATTCTTATGGATAAAAGTAATGTAGCATCTTCTATTGGTGCATTAGTAGGAACACAGAGCACTGCTGCTCAAGTTATGGCTCGTTATCGGGCAACTGCAAAAGAGTATGGACGGTTCTTTGGTGAACAAATCTATACCGTAGTAGCAACGAATCCTGACCTTAAATGGAAGGAAGATGTGCTCAACGACAAGAATACTTTACGGAAAGAAGTAAATGTATTCATTGTTAAGGCTATTGACATTTTAGATGTCAAGTTCATCGCTAAGGACTTAGATGGTGAACCGAAAATCATGTTGAATCCGGACGATAACGACCCGAATCTCGTATTCCCGTTAGTCAAACCTGATTTCAGTAAGGCTGACCGGAAGAGCGTGGCTGAATGTATCGAACGTATTGGTAAGAAGAACAGTAAACCAATGTTCTTTGCAGCAGAGGAATTGCCTATGCTGAACGATATGTTGAAGATACATAACAAGGGTATCCTCAACTTCTATGAGGATTTGTCTCGCAAGTTCATTCGACTCAGTGAGACTGTACGTGATATGATGGATCAGTCTGACCGTATGCAGTTGGAATATCAACGGCAGTGTGGTGTAGTTACTGACGAAACAGAAGTGACACTTCAGGTAAATCTTGAAGAAACTACTGAATAAGCAATACTATGAGCAGAATTTCTAAAGTAAGAATAGAGCTTCTGCGACTACTTATTTGCGTCGAGCCTACTATACTAGCTAAAGTTCAGAGTTGGGACGGAAGCACTAAAGTAACACCTAATGCAGTATCTGTAAGAGAGGATGGTCAGGTCTTCTTTTACTATGGCAAAGGGCCTTTATGGTGGCAACGGCTTTTAAATACTTATGAATCGGTAAGTCTTTTAGATGTAGCAATACGTATTGCAGATGCAATAACTGGTTCTGGAGGAACTAGAAACGATGTAGCTTTTGACGGTATTACACAAGCATTACTGAAGGAAGCAATTAAAAACAAAGATCTCGATTGTGTTGTAGATATCTTATTTGATAGTATGAGGAATGCTTCGAGCGGAGAGCTGCACTCAAAGTATATCAATAAAGAAGCTATTGAAAAATTCGCAAAAGAGAAAGGTCTAACTGGCAAACTTGTTGTCTCTGACAATATATTTGGGTTTGCTGGTATTGAAATAAGACCAGGCGTAGTCGTACCAGTACGATTAGGCAAGGTTAAACAAGTATAGTATTTGAATTGGAATATTATAATAAAACAACATATTTTCACAGGGTGAACTGGCCCTGTTTAAATATAGTGCTGTAGTTCAACTGGATAGAACATCAACCTTCTAAGTTGAGAGTTGTGAGTTCGAGTCTCACCAGCACTACAACTAGTAGACGTAATTTGGTCAAGTATTAACTTTAAAAAATCAACTTGAACATGAAATCAATTACATCTAAATATATTATTACACATCGTAAAGAACTTAGTAATGAAATTACTAAATATTGGAATATTATTAAGAACGAGAATATCATCCCTAAGGGTGCCACTCGTAATTTTGACTTAAAACAGTTACTTAATGAAATCCAAGCTAAGGCTGATGAACGTATCCTGTTGAAACTGTATTTACAGTGTATCAATATGGGTTACAAGAAGTTCTCAGAATTGCCTACAACAAATAACTATCTTGCTATATTTACTTTAAGTGAAAAGCAGGAACAGTTATTTCATTTGAGCAAAATTAAGACCCTAGACCCTAAGCTCAAGCGTTCAAAAGGAAAGAAAAATCTGAACACTACTGAAGAATTGACTTCAGATTATATTAATAGTTTGAAGAATAAACTTCAGTTAGAGATTAACAAACTTAACAAAGAAATTGAAGAGTTTAATAACAAGGCTGAATTAAGCCTTGAAGAAGCTCCTCTATCTATTGCGGCTTAAGAAAAATGTAAGACTAAAGATATTATTTTATATATTCATAACTATTGTAGAAAGGCTTAGGGGAGTAACTTCCCCTTCCCTTTCTTAGTATTAACCCTTTAAAATTATCAAAATTATGAAAAAGAATAAACAATATAGAGTAAAGAAACAGACAGTAAGAAATGCTAAACGATCAGCTAAAGCTAAAAAGCGTAATTATCCTAGAATAGTAATAAACGGAAAATATGTTAAGAAATATTGTCCAGCAGAAACTACTAGAGATTTCGAGATCGGTCCGTCTTTAGTTACAGAAGTAAAAGATGGGAAAACAGTAAATTGGAACTCCTGGAGTTCTAAGAATAAACAACAGCCTACTGAAATAGCAAAAAATGCTATAGAAGAGAATAAGGCTATTAAACAGTCTAAAAAAGAACGAATAAAAAATATTCTTATGAAAGCAGGCTATGATCCAACTATCCATTACACACGTAAAGAAAAGAAGAAATTTACTAGAATAGTAAAGAATTCTTTATTCACTAAATCTCCTAAGCCAAAAGAACGTTCTAAGGCAGAATGGAAAGAGCTGTTTACTCAACAGAAGGCTGCAAAAGAAGCCCGTGTGGGGGCTTTAAAGTATAAGCCTTTACCTATCAAAGCAGGTAAACAAAAAGGCTTTACAGCAGCTGAATTAGCTGTTAAAGAGAAGCCTAAAGAGCGAAAATTTAAGTATGTAATAAATCGTAGACGTAGTGACGACGATAAACGTACGTACGATTTTAAAACTGACTATTTTGTAGCTTCTACAAGAGAAGAGGCAAAGAAAAAAGCAGCTAAAGAAGCTAAACAGTATCATAATGATTCCTCATTTGCTGGTATAACTGTACAAGACATTGAAGGAGACAATAATATAATTTATTATGACGGTAAATCATTATTAGCAGCATAATGGATAAAGTAACAGTAGAACATTCAAAAGAAGAACAATTAATCATCTATTTAAGAAAAGGTTTCTTTGAAAGTAATTCAAAATTTGAATATAGAGTGCAAAAAGCTCTGTTTTGGAGAGATAACGATTATTACACAGAGATTAGAGTTTATCCTAATAGCGTAGTTATAGTTCATACTTTAAAAAAAGAAATTGACATAAATAGAAACAAAATTGGTTTTAAATAATTAACTTTCTAAATTATCAAGATTATGGAAAAACAGAATTACACAGAGTGGAAATTAGCTGAAGCTAAAAGAATAAGACATAAAGGTAAACAAACTGAACGTGATTTACGTTTAGCTCAAAGTAAGTTAGACAAAGAGTCTAATAAGGACAAAAAACCTGAAGATTGGTTAAGTCCAAGATTAAAAGAATTACGTGCAAAAAGAAAAGCACGAATCAAAGAATTAAAAGCTAAGAAATTAGCGAAACAAAAAGAAGCAAGGTTTCGTTTAGAGAAACCTAAACGTCCCTTGAAATTCTTACAATTCTATGTAGGAAGAGATAAGAACAGAAAGCAACATGTAGGAGGTTGCAAAGGAAAAAACAGAGTAAGCGACCATAGAGCTTACTGTAGAAAATTTATAAAACCCGCTATTAATAAAATAGCAGCGTAATATCTATGGAATTCCGTATAGCTCAAGAAGAGGTTAGAGCCGCAGCAAAATGTAAGTCTGTGTGATTTGTGTCAGTTCGAGTCTGACTACGGAATCTAACTAAATATTATTAATATGATTATACGTGACAAAAAGGTCTATGTATATGATATTGAGGTATTTCAGAATATTTTTCATTGTTCTGTTAAAAATACAGAAACAGGAGAAATATATAAATTTGAAATCTCTGAAAGAAAGAATCAGCTAAGAGAATTAGTTAAATTCTTTAAACAAGTCAATACTTATATAAAATGGGGAGACTTTTATGGAACAGAACTAGTAATAAACTCAGATATTATCTTTTGTGGATATAATAATCTACATTATGATAATCCTATAATAAATTATATTATAGAGTATGAAGATAAACTTATGAGCTATAATGTAGCTACTATATGTAATTCTATCTTCAATCTAAGTAAAACTATTACTACATCTAAAGAGGACAACATAGATGCCTGGAAACATTGGAAATATCAAATATGGTTTGATACTTTTGATATTCTTACTATGCTATATTCTAATAAACTTAGAGTAGGTTTGAAAGAAATTCAGGTAACTATGCAATATCCTAATGTACAAGAATTTGTATGTGATTGGAGTAAGCCTCTTCCATTAGAAGATTTTGACGAAATGATAGACTATAATATAAATGATATTGAGTCTACTACAGAGCTTTTAAATAGATGTAAAACAGCTATTGATTTACGTATAGCTATTGAAGATGAATATGGAGTAAGAGTACTTAGCAAAGATGGTGTAAACATTGGAATGAAGATTTTAACTCAAAAATATCTCGAGAAAACAGGTTTAACCTGGTGGGATATTAAAGATTTAAGATCTCCAATGGATTATATTCCTTTAAAGGATGTAATACTGCCATTTGTAAAATTTGATAGTCCAATACTAAAGAATGTACTTGATGATATGAAACATCAAGTAGTATCTCCAGGTAGAAAAGGCTATGAAAATAACTTCATATTTAATAATCTACGCTATACTGTAGGAGTAGGGGGAATTCATTCTAAGAATGATCCTGAAATCATTATTCCTAAAGAAGATGAATTACTTATAGACTGTGATGTAACATCACTATATCCGAGTATGCTAATAGAATATAAATTTTATCCTAAACACTTAGGACCTGAATTTCTAGAAGTGTACAAGCAAATTAAAGAAGAACGAGTAGAAGCTAAACACAACGGTAATAAAGTTAAAAATGAAACTTTGAAGCTTGCCTTAAACGGTTTAAAATGTAAAATATTTACTGTATTTAAAACTAATTTAAGTTTATTACGTTTTTAATAAAAATTTTCATTTATGAATATAACGATAAATAGACTTAATGACATTACAACTACTGGAATTTATAAAATTACAAATATAAAAAACGATAAATTCTATATAGGAAGTACTTCTGAAAGTTTTTTAAAAAGATGGAATCATCACATAAATTCTTTAAGAAGAGGTACTCATAAAAACATGCATTTACAAAGTGCATTTAATAAATACGGTGAGGAATCCTTTAGATTTGAAATTTTAGAAACTTGTAGTAAAGATCTATGCCTCATTAGAGAACAAATATATCTAAACACCTGTACTAAAGAGAATAGCTATAATATAAATTCTATAGCTACTGCATTATGTAATACAGAAGAAACAATAAATAAACAAATAGAAAGCAAAAAGCAATTTTATAAAGAATGTTTAGAATGGTATAATAAATATAAAAAACAATTAATTGTTTTTAAAGATATACCAGATAAATATAAAGTGAGAATTAAATCATATATAGAAGCAATTCCTTGGAATAAAGGAAAACATTATGAATCTACAGATCATTTAAAAGTAAAGCATAGACTTTCTGATAGAAGTAAATGTAAAAATACAATGAGAAATAAAAGTCTAAATGTATTTGTATATGATTCTGATATGAATTTTATAGATGTTTTTAGATCTTCTAAAGATTTAGAAGAGCTGTCTGTCACTTTAAATCTACCAATAAAATCAAGATTTTCTACACAAAGAATGGGAAAACCTATTTGTTTTTTATCTTCTTGTAATATAAATAAAGCAATAAAAAATAGAACTCAATATAAAGGATTATATTTTTTAAATAAGCCCTTACATCCAGGAATGGATGATAAGAATGAACCAAAATCGGTAGAAGTCTGGAATGATAATACCGAGGTAAACTAATAACTGTTAGTCACTGTACAGCATAGAAATTGAGCGTTATAGTAGCAAAAATATTTCCAAGAGTGGTTCACATCTAGAACAGATGAAAATATATGCGGGTCTTATATGAATAATAAGTATAAGAAGTTAAGATAAAAAGCTTAACGATAACAACAATGTTATCAGGCAACTTACAAAATGAACATAATTTTTGTTACAGCCCTGAGGCTGCTATGAAAATTAGAATTAATGGTCAACTTTTACTTTTAATGTTAGCTGAAAAATTAGTCCAAATAGGATGTAAAATAGTACAAGCTAATACTGATGGACTTTTCTTAATTTGTAAAAAAGATAACTATAGTAATTACAACAAGGTTTGTCGAGAATGGGAACAACTTACTAGACTTACTCTAGAAGAGGACCGTTTTGAAGCTATGTATCAATATGCAATTAATGATTATATTGCAGTTAAAGAAGGATATAGTAAGACTAAGAATCCTAATTTAATTAAAACAAAAGGAATGTTTATCACTGAAGTATTATTAGGTAAAGGTTTGTCTGCAAAGATAATACCTGAAGCTATAATTAAATACTTTGTAGATAAAGTACCAGTTGAAGAGACTATAAAAGGATGTACAGATATACGTAAATTCTTAATGTCTGAAAAGACTGGTAAACAATGGCATGTTGAATACATGAATAAAGAGCAACAAAGAACTAATCGTTTCTATGCATCTACTAATGGTGGATACTTATGGAAATGGAAAGATACTGGACACAAAGAAGGTGAAATTATAACATACACTGAGCCATATGTAGGAGAACATGAATATAAGGCTTCTGCAAGACAGTATCAGAATATGCTAACGGCATCTGGTGTTACTCTTTTAAATAAATTTGATGATAAACCAATTGAAGAACGAAAGATTAATTATAGGTATTATATATATGAAGCCTATAAGATAATCAGAGAATTAAAACCATTACAATTGAGCCTATGGGATTAACAAAGGCTACCAAATAAATTTCAAAGAACTATATGCTCATATAATATATGAGAATATGATTTTAGAAATAGACACTTCTATCTTAGATAGAATACCAAACATATCTATTAATCAATTAGTATTCCTAACACTTGTATTGAGTGATATCAAAGTAATCAATCAAGACATTCAGAAACTTCTCAGCCTAGTTAATGAAGAAGAAATACAAGAGTTAGCTAATCAAGGTTTAATTAGTATTAATAATAGTACTGATAACCAAGTCATAAGTAAGACATCAAAACTAGATGAACTTCTTAAAGAAGATAAAACTATGTTTGATACTTTCTATGACCAATTTCCAGTTTATGTTATACGCCCTGATGGAACTAAAGGTTTCTTAAGAGCTAATGTAAACAAATGTAGAAAAGAGTATAACCGTATCATAGGTAAATCTAAAGCAGTGCATGAACATATTATGGATTGTTTAAGGTATGAAATAGATGATAAAATGCGTACAGGCAAGATGGGTTATATGAAAACTATGTGGAAATGGCTCACTCAACATGAGTGGGAAACCTTTGAGGAACAAATGAAATTAGATGATTATCAACCTAATACTTATAATTATGGAACAGATGTCATCTAAAACACTATCATTTCGTCATATATCTACTGCAACAAATGAAGCAGTAGAATATATTCGTAAAAGAAAGAACCACGAAATTCAATCTTTAAGAACAAGATGGAATAAGTTTAATAAATCCTGTATGGGAGGAATTGAACCAAATACGATATATACTATAGTAGGTATATCTGGTAGTGGTAAATCTTCATTTGTGAATACACTTGAAACTGATTTAATAGATTTAAATTCTAATCAGGATGTTATAGTACTCAATTTTAGTTTTGAGATGCTTTCATCTAGGCAAGTAGGTAGAAAAATAAGCAGTAAGTTAAGGCAAACTACTGCTGAGCTATATAGTGCTAATAATGAATTAACAGATGATTTATTAGATAGAGTTGAACAAACTTCTCAACAAATAAAGTCGTATCCTATATATTATGTAGATACTCCTGGTACTGTTGAAGATATAGCTTCTACTATTAATTACTTCTATGAAACTAAAGCTAAAGACAAGAAATTTGTGATTATACTTGATCACACTCTTCTTGTTGAAGGTCAAAATCGTGAAAGTACCTTGCAAGTTATTTCCGAATTACAGAAACTGTTTATTAAGGTAAAGAAATTACCTAATACTACTATAATTCAGTTATCACAGATGAATCGGAATATAGAAAATCCTGAAAGAATTAATAACCCTTCTATGCATTATCCAATGCGTAGTGACATCTCCTCTGCTGATACTATATTTCATGCGTCTGATTATGTCATATGTATTCACAGACCAGAATTACTCAATATACAACAGTATGGACCAAATCGTTTACTAGTAAAAAACAAAGTCTACCTACATATTCTTAAAAATAGAGATGCAGGAGAGTGTACAATATTAGAGTTTGATAATGATTTGAAATACAATAATTTAATTGAGACTATACGAGAAGAAGAACCAGCAAAGAAGATTTCGTTTAGTAATAACAATTAAAAAAGGCTGAAAATTATGAAAACATATACTTTTAAGTTACCGAAAAACAACAATAGTGCAGATATCTATAAAGAAAAGTTAATGAAACGAGTTATTAATGCTTATCCCTGGTTGACAGTAGAAAGCAACTACGACTATCCTAAATGTGATTTTGGTGTAGAATACGCTGGAGCTGGTGACTATATTACTCTAGGCTTAAGTAAGACTCATAATATTGGCTGGATGCCAGAAGAATGTGCAAACTGTCCGTTTAAGTGTTTTGCTGACGGTAGTATTAACTTTGATTTGGAGAAAGAGTTCTTCAGTGCAATGAATGCACTTGATATCTATGCAAAGAAGAATTATCCGTTTAAGAAGGATTATGACTTTGAAGATGAATTCGGTACACCGATTAAGATTTTCGATAATTTCGTACAGATTGGTTATGAAATTATTCCGATTGCAACTGGTTCATTGAACCACTTGAAATCAAAAACTAAAAAGACTATCATTGACATCACGATTAAGATTAAGAATCGTGGTTTATTTTAAAAAATATTAAAATTTGTCCGTATTATCAGTGATTACCAAAAAACTTTCAGTAGGATACAAAAATAAAGCTTTTTATGATTGTATTACCAAAAGAGAAAGTAAAAGCTAAAGTAGAAAATCCAAGATTTTTAATAATTTTTGGCAAGCCCAAGGCCGGTAAAACTACTTTAGCTTCTAAACTAGATAATAACTTAATCATTGACTTAGAAGGAGGCTCTGAATTCCTTGAAGCATTAGCAGTACAAGCTAGATCTGTAAAAGATTTAGGAGATATTGCAAATGCTATTAGAGAAGAAATTAAGTCAACAGGAAAGAAGCCATATAAGTATATTACTCTCGATAATGCATCTCGACTCGAGGAAATATGTCTAAGCTATGCAGCTACACTATATCGTCAGACACCTATGGGAAAGAACTACTTAGGTAATGACGTTAGAACCTTACCTAATGGTTCTGGATACATGTATTTACAGCAAGCTGTAAGAAAAGTTATAGACATGTTTAGAGATCTTTGTGATAACTTTATCTTAATTGGTCATCTTAAGGATAAGATGATTAATAAAGAAGGTGAAGAATTATCTGAGATGTCTCTAGATTTAGTTGGTAAACTTGCTAATATTATATGTGGCGAAGCTGATGCAGTAGGCTATGTATATAGAAAGAAAAATGAAACTCATATTTCTTTTGAAGGAGGAGATAACTCTGTAAGAGAAGCAAGAGCACCACATCTAAGAGGTAAGAATATCGTTATTGCAGAAAGCGATGAAAATAACAATATTAAAGTTTATTGGGACAAAATATATTTACCGGAATAACTTTAACAGTATTTTATATCAGTTTAAAGAATTAGAATTATGATTTATAGTACAGAATTAGCAAACCAGATACAAGAGAGTAAAAATAAGTACTTAGAAGCAGGTATTCACGAAAATGTGAAATTTGTTAGTGCTAGAGTTGATAAATCCATTAATGGAAACATCTTTATCGAATTTAAGTTTGAGAAAGATGAACAGACCATGACTCATACTGAATGGGAATCTACTAAGAAGCCTAATGAGTCCGAAGAGGATTATCAAGCTAGAGCTACCAGACAAGTAAAGCGTATTCTACAGATTTTAGGATGTTTCTATCCTAAAGAAGTACTTGTTTTCGCAGGTTCTTCATTTAATGAATTTGCAAATTGGGTTGTTAATCTGCTAAATGCAGCAAATAAAGATATTTTACTTAAAGTAAAGATAGTTTATAATAATAAAGGCTATACTACTTTGCCTAACTACTGTAAGTTTACTTTTATTGAACCGATGAATTTACCTGAGGGACAGAAGAGTAAAATTACTGAGTTGAACATTGACTTATTTGTTCGACCTGTAGTAGCAGATAAAGAAAATAAGGAAGAGAATCCGTTAGATATGATTTCTACAGATACTCAGGAATCAGGTAACGATTTGCCTTTCTAATTTAGTCTTTAAACAGTTGCCTACGCTAGGCATAATATAGCGATACGTGAGTAGCATACCGCTATGTGAGTCTTTAGACAAAATAATAGATTTGGAATAGTATGCACTCACGTTTTAAAGGGGTATTAGTTTAACGGTAAAACAAGGTAACTAGAAATAGCTGACTATTATAATAGAGCTAATATAAGCAAGCTTATTCTATTATAATATGCCTATATTGCAGTTCGATTCTGCAATACTCCACAAATTAAAATCTATATCATATGCTATACGACACTACAAATATAAAAGATGAAGTGAATATTACTCTAGATTACATATTATCTAAAGTAACAGAATATGATATATATGCGGCATATATTGGTAATTTTAAAGTAGGCATGATTTACAACAGTCCATTTAGAAAGGATAAAAATCCATCATTTGGATGTTTCTATAGTAGAACTACTAAACAATTAATGTTTAAGGATCATGGTACAGGTGATTGCGGTAATGTAATTAAGTTCGTTTCATTGCTTACCGGTTTAACTAATTATTCTGATATACTTAATAATATAGTTAATAAGCTTAAAATTACTAATAATACGCAACTCGTTAGCTCTAAGCAATACATACCGTCAACAGAGACAGTAATTGGTGTAGTAAGACAAGACTTTACTCTAACAGACATCAATTACTGGTCTCAGTTTAATATTAGTATTGATACTTTAAAGAAATTTGGAGTAAGCAGTATTAAATATTACCTGTGTAATGGTATCGTAAAGGGTATTTACAAGGATACTAATCCTATGTATGCTTATAAGGTATATAATCATTTTAAGATTTATAGACCTTTAGCAGATAAATATACAAAATGGCGTAATAACCTGACAGAGAATGATATTCAGGGGTTTAAACAGTTACCTAAAACTGGTGATGTACTCATAATAACAAAGAGTATGAAAGACGTCATGTGTTTATACGAAATGGGGATATCAGCAATATCTCCTTCTTCAGAGTCAACTTTTTTACCTGACAAGGTATTAGAACAACTTAAGAAGCGTTTTAAGCGTATTATTATATTGTTCGATAGGGACGAAGCTGGCGTAAAATATCTTCGTAAAATGAGCCTTAAAACAGGTTTAGAAGGACTTTTAATCCACAAAAAGTTCAAAGCGAAGGATGTATCAGATGCTATTAAAGCAAATAATTTTGAAACTATTAAAAAATGGCTTTATGAAAACATTAAAAGATAAACTAAGAACATTTTGGAAAGATTTTAGAGAAGTTATAGCTAATCTAATTTGTATCCCGTTCCTATTAGCTACTATTGTAGTAGTGATGCTTACTGTAGGTGCGTGTAAACTAACAGATACAATACTACAAATAGATAGAGATGTTATAAAAATATTTGAAGAATGTATTTATGGGGCAGAAGAAGAAATAGGGAAAAGTAAAGAATGCAACTCCTAATATATATGATGGAATAAAGTTTAGAAGTAAGCTTGAAACATATACATATAAAAAGCTGAAAGAAGCTAAAATCAGTGCTGAATATGAACAGCATAGATATGAACTTCTTCCAGCTTTTACTTTTGGAGGAAAGAAATATAGATCAATGACTTATTTACCTGATTTTGTAGGAGATAAGTTCATTATTGAATGTAAAGGGTATCCTAATGAGGCATGGCCTTTACGTGAAAAACTATTTAACTACTACTTGTATAGATTTGAACCTAATATAAAGTTCTATATAGTACATAATCAAAAACAAGTAGATGAGTTAATAAAACATTTAAAAGAATGTTAATTTTTTGTGCAGTATTAATATATAAATTAACAGCAAGTTTGCATTATGAAAATATGTGCAATTAGTGATTTACATGGTATATTACCTTCTATACCAGAATGTGATGTATTATGTATTGCTGGTGATGTAGTAGACCTAATTGTTCAAAGAAGTTCTGATGAATCAGATGCATGGTGGAGTACTGCTTTTATTACATGGGCTGATAAGTTATCATGTAAAAAGATATTTGTAGTACCAGGAAATCATGATATATACATTGAACAATTATATAATGGATTAATAAAAGATATTACTTTACAAGAATTTAAAGATAAAATATCTTTACTTACTAATAATAAAGTAGTATTTCTTATTGATGAATTACATGAATATAAAGGAGTAACATTCTATGGTACTCCCTGGATAGCTCCTATACACTGGCAAACATGGGCATTTGAAGATACTCAACATGAATATGATGAGTATGTATGCCCATATGAAAAGATACCTAATTGTGATATACTCATTACTCATGAGAATCCGAATTATAATGAAAAGCTTGAAAATTACTGTTTTGGTAAGTATAAGCATCATTTCTTTGGACATTGGCATAATGGTATATCATACGGTCATCTTAATCAACATAACTGTAGTATATTAACTGACAGTTATATGATAAGAGAAAGACTTAAAATAGTAACAATTGATTTTAATTTAGAGAAAAAATCAGATAAATCTAGAGAAGATTTACTTTTTAATCTCTTAGTTGAAACAATTAAACATAAAACTGAAGAAGAAAACGAAGAAGAACAATGATAATTGATAAACCGTATTATGAAGATAACACGAGAATATCAAATTCTTCTATAGGTTGGTTTCTAAAAAAAGGTCCTTTATACTTCCGTAATATGCTTGATGGTAAGGAAGAAGGATTAAAGTTACCGCAGTTAGAAAAGGGTACTATGATACATGAGTATATACTCCAACCAGATGAATTCTGGAATGATTATACAATACTTGAATATGAAGTACCTAAAGTAAAACAGCAAAAAGATTTCTGTGATTGGTATTCTATATTTAAAGATACTAATCCATTAGAAGATGATGATAAATTATTATTAGATTCTTATAACAAGGCTTATAGTAATAAATTATCTGAAGATGCTAAATTATCTATTGCTAAGGATTTTGTATTAAGATATGATGAATATATTAAGTCAAAGTCTTTGAAAAATAATAAAAAAGCAATTTCATTTGCAGATCTTAATATGTTAAAGACAATTAAGTCTAACATTGAGAAACATAAGAAAGCAAATGAATTACTAACAAACACTCCAGGAGTAGAATCTCATAATGAGTTTCATATTAACTGGACATTTCCTATTAAGACAGATAGTCTTAAAATAGATGAAAATAAGACCTGGTATGCACCTTGTAAGTCATTACTTGATAGATGCATATTTGATCATGTCAATAAGAAAATTATTCTAATTGACTTAAAAACAACATCAGATGTCTATAACTTTAAACATTCTGTAGAAGAATTTGATTATTATAGACAGATTGCTTACTATTTGTTAGCTATTACATGGTATATGAAAGATCAAGATATTGATATTTCAGATTATGATTGTGAAGCATACATTATAGCTATACAGACAAATGGTAATTATGAAGTAAGAGTATTTAACATGTTTAATGAAACAGAGTTAGACTCTCGTAAAGATACTATTATCAGTGCATTATCAGAACTTTCATATCATTACCAGACTAATAATTGGGAGCATACTCGTAGTTATTACGAAGGAAATGGTACTGAAGAACTTGAATGATGTTAGTATATATATAGTTCCATTATTAGACGATAATCTTACATGGAATGATTTAACTGTAGAAAGCGGTTACATAAATGCATATACTACTGATAAGAATAGACCTTTTTTAGAAGAAAAGGTCTTTCTTTTATATGATAGTAGTGTTAATACTAAGGAATCTTTAGATAGATATAGAAAGTTTAAACAGTTAGACTCTTTATATAATACTAAATATATTACTATAAACAATAAGCATTATACTATTTATTGTTTAAGTAACCCTAAGTATAAAAAAGATATACATGATCTTCAATCAACTGGTAAAACTTATAATGTAAGTGCAGCATTAGAAATAAATAGATTTTGGGCAAACGTGCCTGTTCCAGAATTAGCACAGAGGTTATTTCTAAATACATATAGATTTGGTGAGTCTATAAATGCTGAATTGCCAGAAGAAGATTATTATAGTTATGAAGAGCGTGATGAACTCTCATAACAAAATAGGCTGAGTAAATTAATACTCAGCCTTTCTTTTTTACAGTTAATCTAGCGAATTGATAATTTAGATAGAAACTTTTTAGAAGTTCATTAACTAATTCTATAAATAGTTCCTTTTTGCTTTTGGATCTGTTGCTTCTATTATACTCTTAAATGGGGTAACCTTGATTATATTTTTAAGTATAACCGGCATTCCTTTATAAGGGCCTCTGTCTATTATAGTAAAAGGAGTTCTATCGCCTACATATGAAGCAGGATTAAATAAATTAATAAAACTAGAAGCATTGTCAAACCAATTGAAAGCTGCTGTAGGAGACTTAATTAATGAAATAAATTCAAATGGATTATACATAGTTCTAAATTCAAATGCTGAACGCATTGCTAAGTAAGTAATAGACTAGGTTAACCATGTATCATACTCATCATCTCCATCTACTATAGTAGCCATAGTAAGAGCTACAGTAGTAGAAGCTGCAATAAGTACTAATTCATTTAGAACTCTTCTAACAGCATACTATTCATAATCTTTTAAGTTATTATAGTCTGCTAATAATTGTGTCATAGCAAAATGTCTCTATCCTATAACATTTTTTAAGAATTTACTAGTAGACCTATAATATCCTTCTTCTTCTACTCCTAAATCAAGATTAAACTATTTTTTCTTAAATCTATCATGCAGTGCAGATATCATAAAGTTACGATGTAATACAATATAAGAAGCTATAGAGTTAGCATGTACTGCCGCTTTATCTATTTCTCGTAAAGTACCATCAATTCTCTAAGTAAGTATATTAATTCTATTTCTTACTTCATTCTATAGCTTATCATTAACATACTATTTATACTTATCCTATACTTTTATATTACCTTCTTTATCTTCTACAAATACATCATATAAAGTTATAGGCAATTGCTCAAATTTAGTACTATTAGAATTAAATTTATTAATATACTACTGTTTAGTCATAAAACCTTCTCCATCTACAAATCTATAACTGTGATATATACTAATAACTGTATGACTCTTAACAGTATAATCAGACTAAGTATAACCTGCAAACCAAAAGTTTTGATTTATGGCTCTTAGTACCTAACTCTGATCCAATCTGTCAAATATCTCTTTATTATCCTTTACTACTTGATTTAGTTGTAACAAATAAGATAATTTACCTTTAGGTACTGGATTACCGATATTAGCCATCATATCTGGTAACTGTCTAGCAAATTCATTAGAAGCAAATTTAAGGTCATTGGTATCAAAGAATCTACCCATTTTGGCTTCTAAAGTAGTATAGGTAGCGTCAGTAAAGAAAGAAGTACAAATAGACCACAAGTTACCTGATAGATTTACTTTAGTAACGAATCCTCGTATTATATCCAATGTTTTACCTATATTTATCTCTTTATCTAATATATTTACTGTAATAGGAGTTTTATTTCTACCATACATTATTCTATCAACTAATAGCTAAGCTTGTTTATATACATTAGCTGAACCTGCTGTTTTTAGTTCTTTCTTAGTTCTAATTTGAATATTCTTTAGAAGATTGAGTAATAATTCAACATCATCCTATTGTTCTACCATATTATTATAATTAGCAGCCATATTATAATAAGCTATTACAGATGCGACAGCGTCTGTTGATATTTCATTGGTATCTTCTAGCATATTTATAAATCTTGTAGGTATTACTTTAATAGGATCGCCATTAGGCATAGTAGTAAAATCATCTACATAATCAGTATCATCTACTCTAGTAACAGCTACATCGTCAAATATATATTTCAAAGCATTTAATACGTTATCTTTTCTACCTAATACTTGCATAAATCTTGCAGGTATTTGAGGCATTCTACCATCATCACCAAATGTTAAGAATGATATATACTTGTTAGCCTTATTGATAGTATCAGATAAATCGTCATATAATTTCTTTAATTCAGGTTTATCTACTATTTCTTTATATGCTTTACTATTGTCATAATATTTCTTATTAGGCTATACAGTAGGACCAGCTGGATCCCAGTCCTTATTAAACCAATCTGATTGCCTATCTATAGTAGAGTATCTACTTATTGGAGCATACTCTGTATACTTTTCTAATAATTCATCTTTTGGTTTTAATTCTGTATAATACGAAGCTGGATGCATACGACCTCTACCATCCTCATAATGGTTATTATTAAACCAATCATTATAAGCTTCTGTGCCAGCTTCTCTAGCATTCTAGCTATCTTTATAGTACTGTTCTGTTGGAACTACTTCAGCAATATCACTAAATTTCTTATCAGTATCAATCTATTCTGTCCAAGTATATAGATTAGCAATATCCTAATCTAATTTCAAAAGTTCCCTTTTCTCAGAGTCTGACATTAAATTAGAATCTATTTTACCAGTACGAGGATCTTTGAATAGCTATTGAAATTCTCTACGTTTCTTTATAGCTTCTTTGTATTCTTCAGATTGTTCTACTTTACCTAAACTATCTAACTCATCGTAGAATTCCTAAGTGTACTATTTCTTTAAATTTCTTGATTCCCATAACTATAGTTGAGTAGATCCTTCACCATATTTAGCTACTACTTTTGCTCTATCTCTATTATAGCTTTCTTTATCTGTTTTATACTTTACATGCTATTGAACTATTTCATTAAAGGAATGCAACTCATTAGCTATGGTTAAATCATCTCCTGTTTTTATACTACCATCTAGATTATATCTATTAGATAACAGAGCTTTTTGTCTACGTAAACTAATTAATGAATTATATTCAGATTCTGATAGTAAGTTATCATATTCTACTCCATCGACTGTAATAGGATCTACTATAGTATTAATATAGTTATTAATCTCATTTATAGCATCCCTAGTTTTCATAGAAAGCATTTTATTTCTAGTTGAATAATACTCTGGCTTATACTTTCTATTAGCTCTATCAGAGTAGAATTTATTAACTCCATCAAACCATTTTCTTTGAATATCTTCATCATCAGGCATTATGTATTGGTCGTGCTCATCTTTTTGTATTCCTAATTTACTAGATAAATTATTTAGATATTCCTTCTAATCTCTTTTGAATTGCCCTTTATTGATAGGAGTAACCTTTAATCCAGTATATGTGCCGTCGTCATACTTCTCATATAGTAATTTTTGAACGTCATTACCGTATTTCTCTTTTACTTTATTCAGCTACTTAACTAATTCAGTACCTACCTACAATGTTTCTCTATCTGTCTTATTAATAGTATTCTATAGCATATTAGCTATAGTCTATAGTACCATATTATCGCTATTAGTAGCCATACCAAACCAATTCATAAATATATTAGTATCATGTTTAGGATCGTCTAACCATGCTAATACTTTATCTATATAATCTTGCGGTACAGCTCTAGATTGTAGGTATTCTTGTAAAAATTGGTAACCTTTTTCTTTAAGTACATTAGTAAATCTATTGTTTACTATAGTTAATTGCTAAGCTATATTCGCAATATTCTACTTTATTGTTGGGTACTCTGGTAATTCTTTGAATATGTCAGTAGTATCTACTGCGTATTGTATCTAATCAATAAGAGGTTTATAGAATCCTAAATAGTCATTAGATAGCTGTCTAATTTGTTTAGCATTAATATCACCTATTGATTTAGATAAGAATTTAATACTATCTTCTATAGTATCACTAACATGCTGTACGAATTGTAGTATACCTTGTTCAGTTTCAGATTTAGACAATTGTGATATAATAGTAGATATTTGGTTCCATACTTTAGGATTTTTTACATTGTAATGTTTAATGGCATTTAATCTATCTTTTAATCCTTTCTATATCTTGTCATATAGTTTGTCTATCTATTTTTGTTGATTATTGTCTAATTTACTGAATGTTTCACCACTATATTCCTCATCATAATGATCAATTGAATGGATACTTATTTCTCCCTGATTAACTTTATCAAGTAAAGACATAGCGTAATCTTGCAAATCAGATATATCTTCGGGCAATTTAGAATAAACAATGATTTTTTTGCCAGTGATTATCCTATTTATTATACCTTTTATAAATATCCACAGTCTCTAGAACTTACTTTTGTCAGTTAATTTTAAATGAGCACGAAATGCTGTGTTTGATAGTACTTCATTTAAAAACTCATCACTCTACTAATCTTTACCTAAACCATATAACACACTCCCTATTTTCTTTCTATATTCAATTTGTAATTCGTCAAGTAAATTTTTAAATTGCTCATTAGTTTCATATTCTTTACGCAAGTAAATATGTAACATTTCATGAGCAACATCTTCGGCGTTTAACTATACCGATGAAGAATTAATTACATCTGAATACAAATATAAGGCAGCTCCAGCTTCGGCTCTAACTCCTTTTTTGTGACCTTTATATATTACAAATGGTCTGTTGACTTTATTTAATTTCTTAAGAAGTTCTTTAGTTTGAGATTTTACTTCATCGTGATTAATAAAGAAGTTTACTACATCTACAGTATCTGCAAATTCTCCTAACTATTCCAATAAAGTATTAGAAGAACCCTATTTAACTTCATTTCTTTTATTGTAAGCTTCAATTAACAGCTCACCATTTTCATCTACTTGTTTAGATAATTCATCTGATAATTGCGTTTTAAAAGCTTCTGTAAAGGTTTCAGCCTTTGCTAAAATAGCTTGTTCACGATTATTATCAAACTAGCTTAAAAGGTCTGAAAATAGCTTAGAATCCTCTCCATTAGGAGCTTTATCTAAACTATTACCTTTATTCTAATCCCAAAGGTAGTAGGCTTTATTTTCACCTACTACCTATACTAACTCCTTCCATTCGGGAAGATTTTTATTTGGACAATATTTATTCATATTATAAATTACATATAAATTTGTTAATCAAACCTTCCACTTCTTCTGGAGTAGTTGGATTTTCTTTACGTAACAATTGAGTAAATTCTTCCATTTTATCATCTATACTAGATGCTAAATCTGTATTATCTTTGCTTAATTCAGTTAGGTATTCCTTCATCTTATACAAAAGATCAGCATCTAACTAAAGAAGATTTTTAGAGTCTTCTTTACTTTCTTCAGCTTCACTAAGTACTACACCTTGTTCATTATCATCTTTATCATCCTGATCCCATTCAAATTTCATATCCTATTGCTCTTTAGCATAATTCATATTCTAATATGGAGGAAGATCTGTAATCAAATGAATATCAGAATTCTACCAGTTAGGTTTGCTATAATCATCTGCCATATCAGCTAATGCTTCCTGATTTTGTAAAGCTTCAGTGTAATCCCATACCCTTTCTTTATTAAAATCAAATTGAGATTCTTTACCGTATTCTACTACAGTATGTCCTCTGTATTTGTATCCTTTCTTAGATACTAATCCATAGATAGGTATATAATTTAAACGTCTGGTTTCTGGATCAGCTGCTTGTTTATAACCTATAAGAGAGTATACATGATAATTAGCTGGAGTACGTCCTAAGCCATCATTTATCTTAATATACGGGTAGAATATAGGGAATTTACCTTCTATTAGCTTACCTTTATCATTAACATAAGTCATTGATAACCAATTACTAGGTCTAATAGCAGGTCTATCTGTTTTATCCTATCTTTCTCCTAATATGATATTAGGAACTACGGACTAATCATTTAACGATATAGAATATAATTTGACTCCTTTATTGTTATACAGATCTACTGGTCTTACTAGCTTATCATTTTGCCAGTTATTTAAGAATAAGTCATCTCTTACTATAGATTGATCAACTCCATTAGATAATTCATCTAATTTAGTCTATATATAGTCAGTATAACCCATTGATATTTTATAACTATTTGGAACATATTGGAAGAATGAGTTCATAGTAGGATTATCCCCTGAAGTAAGGAACGCATATACTACTAAATCTTTAAATAATTGGCTTACTCTAGGTTCTGGGTCATCTATTAATTCTCTCCAGTAGTTTATCAAGTTATTAGCTTGTGATTGATCAGCATCAAGTAAAGATGAAGTATCAATGAAATCTAAACCATTATAATCTATATTGGGTATCAAATAATTTATAAAGTCATTATTTATAGTACCGTCATTATTTAAAAATCTACTTAGTTTGGGATTACCTTTTAGTATTTCATATTTAAAGTTATTGATACGTTTTGCCATTGACATTTTTCCAGTAAACATACTGTGAATATCAATACCATTTTGGTATATAAACTGGTTAAAAAACCCGCTCTTAATTTGAGCTTCCATTCCTGAAACAAGAGCATTAAGTAGTTTAGAATCAGCATTATTCTTTCTACCAAGTAATGATAACATTATGTCTTTCTTACTTAAGAAAGTATCAGTGTTTCTAAGTAATAAGTTCTTGAATATAGAAGTACCAAACGGAATACTGTTTTCTGTCTTTTTAGCAATAAAAGTTTCATTATAGAAACGTTCAATTTCACCATCTGCAAAATTAGCATCCTCTGTCATTGCCCACATACCATTATAGTACGTTTGTTGTTCAGCAAATGTCTTACCAGTTTTCTTAGTATCTACTTTAGAATACTTAACCAAATTAGCCAATGAATCAGCATATGGTTTTAATGCTTTCCAAGCATAATATATACGAACCTATTCTTCGTTAAAGTTACTTATCTCTTCTTTATTTAGCTTGAGTAACTCTCTTGTTCTAGATGTATATTCGCCATTTTCTTTCTGATATGTACTAAACAAGTCTTGATATTCGTTAGCTCTTGAATTTTCATTGCCGTTTATAAACTCATATTTTTTCCTATACTTCTTAGTAGGATCATATTTATCAAGTACTGATTCAATTGCTTCATTTTCTAACTGAGTAGGAGTCTTAGTTCTATCTATACCATACTTGCCTTTAGTCTTTATTACAGCTTCTGCCATTTCTTTAAGAATGGGTTGAGCAACAAAGTAGAATGTCTGCTTACCTTTACCAGTACGTAACAAGAAAGAAACCATATTGTATGTCCATGAATTAACATTCAATCTTACAATATAAGGGTCTTTAGCAATATCTACGAAACCATTGATCATAGCTGATAACCAGTCAAGTATTCTACCACCTTTCTTCATGCCTGCCACTGGAGTATCGTATATACCACCTATATTCCATATATTTAGAGTATTGGTGAACACATCTCTAACCATGCTAAGTTTAGTAAGCTAAGTAAGAATGTGATGAGCATTATTCAAGGCAAAAGGTCCAATACCAGCCTTACCACCAGTATATTCAGCCTTTCTAGCTTCTTGATATGTAGGTGAATATACTTCAAATGGAGTAGGATGATAACTACTAGGTCCTTCTATATCTCTAAGTACCTCCTTAACATTCTCTGTAGCATTATCAATAGACAATTTAAGAGAGTTAGTATTATCTCTAGTAAGTAATACCTTTAAATATGCTTCCAGCATTTCATTCTTTATAGAATTACGCACTTCGTCATACTTAAGAGAATTACCTTTGTTAAACTTGACACCATTCTTATTATATGCAAATCTAGCTACATACAATTTATCAATATCGAAGTCAGAACCAGTAAGTTTAGTAAAGTCTTCTGGCAACATGATAGTATCACCCATTATTTCAGGGAACACGTCTACAAATCTTAATGGAGATATAGATGCAATTGACTGAGTAGGAATACGATAACCTATCGCATTAGCTTTAGCTTTATCACCAATAATTTCATGGTCAATAAGCCACTGTCTAGCTTCTCTATATGTTAAGTTTTCATAATTAGGTATAAAGTATTTAAATAAGTTTATACTTACTACCGAATCCATTGAACCCTCCTCATTTATAGATTTTAATACTCTACCGTCATTTATCATATTTGGTGTTACTACCTTAGTAGAAGTAGCTTCTAGACCTAAAGTAGATCTTTGGATAAATGCTCCACCAGGTATATGAACATCAATAACCTACTTATTGATCATAGAGATAAATCTACTTTCTAACCACTTATTATCTGATAAAGAAGACAAAGGCATTATAAATTTATTATTAGCTGTTTTGAGACCAGATAATACATTATCGTTAGCATCAGATTCTCTAGCATCATCTTCTAACATTTTAGCTAATTTGGTTACATTTACACTACCGTCTTTGTTGAATAATTCATCTTCTAAGTCTTTAACACCCATATCAGATAATTTATTCAAAGCATTCATAATAGTATCCTTAATTTGTCTACCAGTTACCTGTTGACCTTCAATACCATATAAATCATCCATACGTAGATTAGATAGATTTACTTTCATAAACTGAGTACCAGCCATCTATTCTTCGTGAGTATGAGGATTAGTCTCTAATTGTTGTCTTAAGTACTTAAACTTCTGAGTATAAGTAACTAAGTTATTAAAGTCATTTAGAGTATTTCCTTCTTCGTTAATTAACTCATCAGTAACTTTAGCACTAAGAACAGTTTGACCATCTCTTAGTTCTATTTCACTATCTTTAGCTACTCTATAGAACTTCATAGGAGATCTAGAACCAGCTTTAACAGCAGAGTCAAATAGAACCATATCTACTGGTTTACTTGGGTCTACCATCCTGTCATACAATGCTTTAATGTCACCTGTAGCTATACTCTTGAATAATGGGAATAGAGCCATCTTATTAAAATAAGGTATACCTAATCCCGGTATTTCATTGAATCTAGTACCGAATGCCATATACTTCATAGCATTTAGAATAACCTTATTAGCTTCTGCATACAGTTTAGGATCTGAATCCCATAGATTAGCTGTATCTTCATTAGTAAGAATTTCAAATGCTTTCTTTATTTCAGGAGACCATACCCCACGCATTCTAAGTAGATCTCTAGTCATATTAGGGCTAATATATACAGCAGCATCCGCTACATTTATACCTTTTTTGTAACCTTCTACTTCTACTTTAGCGGCTTGTTTAGCTATCTTGACTGATTCAGGATAGATCTTTTCAATTTCTTGAATACTTAAATCTTTTACCTGATTCCAAGCATCTTCACCTTCTAATTCTTGAATAGTTTCCTTAATATTACCTCTAGTAAATAATCCTTCATAGATGTAGTATTGCTTGTCCATTATTTCGTGGTCTTTTAATTCAGCAACTACATATGCATCTCTAATAGGATCATTAAAGAAATCTAGTCTGTTATTCAAACCAGTAGAAGTAAGAGAACCAAGACGTTTGATTTTATCAATAGATACATCTACAGGACCATATTGATCATACTTTACTTTATAGTAAGCAGGAGCTCCACTGAATAACTTTTCTACTTCATTAATAGATATTATACTATTAATTGTATAATCAGCTAACATGTCGAATATAGCGTATCCTTCAGCATTAGTTGGATCAAGTTGACTATAAAATGCCTTTCTATTGTTTAATTCAACATCATCAAGCAGCTTATTACGCAAACTCCAAATATCATTATTTTCATTGCCTTCAATCAAGCCTAATTCTTTAGCTGTAGCTATCTCCTGTTTAACACGTTCATTGATCAAAGAGCTTAAAAATGCTTTCTGCGTATCTTTAGATAAGTTAAAGAAGTAATCTTTAGCTGTCTAAAGATTTTCTTTAGCTGATTTCATAGGATCATTGAAGCTAACAAAGCCTTTAGATGTTCTAATACCGGTTAACAATAAGAATCTAGCGCCATTTCCTTCTAATTTCTTAGTATGCTTCTTACCATTCTTATCCTTCCAACTTACTTTATTTGGCGTATGGAAATTCTTTATTCTTCTGGTAGGTTCTAACCAATCATTATTGATAGTACCATCTTCGTTGTAATGTAATCCTGTTTCCTCATCATAATGAGTTGGATCATCATCTATCTGTCTTAAACACAATTCTATTTGATTCAATTCATCATAACAATATCCCAGTAAAGTATCCATACTTTGTTCCCCATATTGAATATAAGCACCTTGAGGAGTGGTATTGAACTTTATTCTTTCATGAGGCAACTTAATTCCTCTAATGAAATGGTATGTCTTTTTATCTGCTACTGTAGGGAATATTATTCTGTCATTAAATACAGCTACCATTTTAGCAATATAATCTTCTCTATCAGTAATACCAAAGTAATCTCTACCAACATCTTGTGATGTAGTATCTTTGAAGTTTATTAGAGTTTCTATAGATAGATCTTTATTACCTCTTTTAACTGCATTTAGAATAATAGAGTTGCCATTGTATACTACAGCATTTAGATTATCAAAAGTATCCTTATCATTTACTATTTCATTAAGTCTATCTTTTGCAAAGTTATTCTAAGATACCATATAATAGCTATTGCCATCTGGACCATAGCTACTTAGACTCTTATCTGTAGCATGTTGATAAGCATAGTAATTTGCTATTTCCTTAACAAAACCCTATGTATTCCATACCTAAGTAGGTTGTATTACTCCTTCTGGGCTCTCTATATCTTTGATAGTGTTGTCTTTATTAATAGAATTTTTGATACTATCTAATGTTTCTATTAATCTAGGAATACCACCAAATTTAATTCTATTTACTAAGAAAGAATTTAGTAATGTATATTGGTCTGATCTAGGATTACCGTAATCTCCAGACATTAACATTCTATTAAGCGTTGGCTTATCTATACCTACACCTACAGAATTTAACATACGAACAATTACATCCTTTAGATACTCTTGGTTAGCTGCTATATGCAAATCTACATTGTTATCACCTACTTTTAATATACCTTTATTGTTGGTAAAAGCATTTCTAATTCTATTAAAATTGTCTATTATAACTCGTAAGGTTTGTTTAGCATTATCTGTAGCAACAATAGCACCTGTTTCATTATATCTATATATGCCAGCATTATTAAAGAAGTACTGCGACCATACTTTAGGATAGTTAGCTGCTTTTACATCTACTGTATTGTCTTTTAATTCCATCTTTGTAAGACCAGTATCTGCATCTTCACTAATCTTTACTGTTATATAGTTATTAATGTCAGAAGTAATTACAGTTTCTATCTTAGTAAGCATAGCTTCAGCTTGTGTAGCTACATTTACATCTTCACTCAAAGAGTTCTTTACCAGAGTAGTTAGTCTAAGCAATAATGCTTGATAGAATGTATCACCATTCTTAGCAAAGAATTGTACTCTATCAATGATATTAGATATAGTTCTGCACCCAGATAAATCTTTCAATATGTTTGTCCAAGCTATATTTGGATCTACAAAACTAGGAAAATGAGTATATTCATCAAACTTAGTTTGCGGAGTACCATCTTTCCCTATTTCATATACAGGTATAGTTTGAAAGAAGAACTTTACTTCAGCAGGAGCATTATCTCTAATAGAGATGTTCATACCCTCTATTGTATGCTGGCCTATGTTTACTCCTTCGGCTCCTTCTTCTATATTAGCTAAAGTATCACTTTCATTTCTATCTATTGATCTAATTCCTAATTGCTTTAGTTTAGTAGTAAGCATAGGAAGTATAATAGAGTCAAATTTGTCTACTACTTCATTGATTATATCAGATGGATACTTGTAAGCTTGAGCTTGAAGTATAAGTTTAAGTCTGTCAAATTTAGGAGCTTCCTTAGATAAGTCAGAGTAATTAATAGTCTTACCATCTGCAAATGATACTTGGAAGAAAGCATAAGTTAAACTATTTATAATGTCATTTAATTGTTTAACTGTTTGAATATGTTTAAATTTATATCCAGATACTTCCATATTAGCTCCATCACCTTTGTATATTTCTCTGAATCTATCTACATTTTCAGCATTAGGTTTCAAACCATAATACTTACCTCTATTGATCGCTGAGTATACTTTAGCTAATCCATATTGACCAGTTCTAATCCATAATTTGATAAAGTCGTATATTCTTCTAAACCAGTTCTTAGTATCAAATCTATAATTACCTGATTCAGTTAACATAAAGTCTTTAAACTGGTCAGCTAATTTTTCATCAATCTGTTTATCATTTAGACCTTGTTCTCTATACTTCTTATATATCTTATCTCTATGTTTAGAATCAATCAACAACTGTGATACTCTGTGCCATGCTTCATGATATTGAACACCTTCTGGAGCCTATTCCGAAATCTTTATTGAGTCCTCTGTTACTCTACCTACTACTAAATTACCAGCTTCTGTAACATCTATTATGGATGATACTATTTCAGGAGTAATACCCAAAGTAGACTATATCCATTCTTTAGTCTATTTTGGATCCATTTTATCCTCCTCATTAATGGCTAGTCTAGATACTTCTTCTTCAGATACTTCCATATTAGGACCTTTTCTACCTTTACCGTCCAATATAGAAAATATTTCATCTAAATCAATAGTAGTCTGTTTACCAGTTTCATCAGGTAGGGTAATACTGCCCATTTTAGTTTCTTCTTGAACTTTTTGTTGTGATTGCTCTACTTTACTTTCTGCATTTTTATCCACTAACATAACATCATCAATGTATATGTTAGCATCTTGCATAGTATCTGCTATATCAGTAAGTAAAATACCTTGCTTTATGTACCAACCAAGTACACTGATGCCATTAGGATAGCTAGAATCTACCTATTTGTTGCCTTTACTATCTTTAATAATACCGAAATCTTTGTTAGTAAATTCTAAAACATTGGGTATTAGAGTAATCTTATCTACATTATTGTTCTTCAAGAATAAAGCTAAAGGATACAATTTAGGATCTTTTACTTGAGATTGTAAATCACCTCCCAAATAATTAGAGCTTAGACCAGTTTCATCTATATTCCAATGGAAATTATCCATTATGTATTTTTTCAATCTTTCTCTAATCTCAGGTACTGTATTTATATCATTTAAGTTGTATACCTATTGACCTACTACTAACTAATTATCCTCTGCTAAATAGAATTGTTTATTCATTCTAGCTCTTACTTGTTCAGGAGATAATCTAGTATCATTAGGATTAGTAGCTGTTTGAGGGCCAAAGTTCACCAAGAACTGTAATACATTCTATGGAGTAACGTTAGTAACAACTCCATTCTTATCAGTATAGAATTGATCTTTAGAGGTAACTAAATCAATAATTAAATCTGCTACTTCAGGTTTATCTTTAAAGTTATCGTAATTAAGAACAACTCCTATCTATGATGTACTACCATCATCTCTAGAAGTCTTAATCATCCATACTGGCTTACCCATAGGAAAACCCTTAGCTGATATTACTTGGTTTTTAAATCTGATTACACTACCACCTAAACTACCTGTAGTAATGCCTACTTGAGTATTTTCAGGATTAATCTAGTACGGGTCTTTAATGGTTAACCAAGAAGAATCTGTAAGTTTTCTATTTTTAGGACTACCATCTTCATTCTTAAGATTTACAATCTTACCATTTGTTTTTCTAATGGTAGTAGGAACTATTTCTAAGTTAGGATTAGCTTGTACTTGTTTATTAAGTTCTAGAACTTTATTACGTAAAGCACTAAGATTATTTACAATTAGCTATTGGTCATTAAAAGGTAGTCTGTTAAAAGCTCTATTTCCTCTAGCATACAGCCCTTCTATTGTCTTAATACTAGCAATGTATTCTTTACCTTTGTAATTAAATAAAGCGTATATAGCATCTGTAGTAGTACCATCATCTTTAGTATATGGTCTTACTACTATACGTACTCCATTCTTAGTTACTTCTTTAATAAAGTCAGGTTGACCTGTAACTTCTGCAAATTCCTCATTATTAAGGTATTGTTCCATACCTTGGAATTTTTTAGAAGTCCTAATCCATTGACCCTATTCATTCTATTTAGATTCAGTAAGTCTGTAATTTAACTCATGAGAATATGGATCCAGTCTAGAATCATATGTGAGCTCTTCTAACTATCTAGGTTCTGATGTTTGTGTTTCTTCTGGCGTTTGAACTGGCTCTTCTGAAACTTGAGTTGGAGTTTCTAAAGCTTGCTTAGCCTCATCACCAAGCCATCCTCCAAGTATATCACTAAGAGTTGGTACATCTTCTATAGATAAAGGTTCTGTCTTAGTAGCTTCTTCAACTGGAGATACAGGAGTAGCAGTCTCACTAGGAACAGTAGCAGGCTTTTGAGCTTCTTTCTATTTAGTCTGTATGTTCTATTGCTCTCTCTAAGCTATTTCCTCTCTAGCTTCTTGAGCAAGAAGTTTCAATTCTTCAGCTCTAGCTTTTTCTCTATTTTGTAAGTTCTGTGATATTTTCCACTCTCCTGAACTAACAAAATCATTATAAGCTTCTTTTAATAAATTAGAATCAATTTTATTTTCTATTGCTTCTTTCAACTGACTTACTAACTGTTTAGCTTTATCAGAATTACCGTTGTTATATACTTCTTCTTCTAATTGATTTCTAAGATCGTATATTTCCTACCATTTTTCAGCTTCCGGTCCTTCTGCTCTATCCATTTGTGAAGCAGCAACATACTCAGAGTAGTTCTTCACATTAGGATGTTGAGATATAAATGATTCACGTAAAGCATCGCTAGCTTGCTTGTAAGCTTGACCAAATTCATTATTTGTGTTTAATACTACTTTACTGTTTCCACGGCTGTCTCTTTCAGTAGTAAAGAATTCGTTCTGAATTTCTTCAGCATTCTGTCTGGCTGACTTTACATCTTCACCTTCCTGTGGCTTTTCCTACTCTTGAACAGGAGCTGGTTCTTGTTTTAAAGGTTCTGGAGTAACTTCTTCTCCTTCTTCTGCTACTTTCTCCTATGTTCTACCAGAATACAAGTCTTCTATATCTTGAACAAAATCATCTTCTTTAGCTTCAGAGTCCTTCCATTTGTTTATTTTAGCCATTATAGACTTCTTATCATCAGAAGACATTAAATTATTTTCTTCACGTGCTCTAGCTTGATCTAGACCAGAAAGAATTAACTATTCCTGAGCATCAGCTAAATCCTGATGTATAGATGGAACCTAAAAATCAGATTCAGTTAAATTATATTCGCTTAATACTTTCTTAAGTTTATCATAACTGTTTTCTAATGCCTTCTTATCAGTATTTAATAGATTTCTGAAATGAATTACATCTGCTTTAGATGTACGTAGACCAGTATTCTTTTCAAGATCATTGAGTTTAGTACTATTCTACTCATAATCATTTATAAGTCTATTATATACTTCTAATTCAGAATAAAGAGAAATAGCATTTCTTATATCTTCTACAGATATTTGAGAACGTTGTTCATCAGATAATTTAGATATTACTTTCTCGATTTGCTTATTTACCTCTTCTCCGTTCAGCAAACTTTGCATCTTATTAGAAGATGCTACAAAATTTTGATCTGCTTCTTCAACTAGCTTATCGTAATGATCTTTTAAAGCTATAAATATATTGTAATCCTCAGTATTTGGTTCTATACCTAATGCTTCAGCCTACTTTAATGCTGACTCAGATGTAGCTATATTCTTTACTCTATTAGCATTATTTCTTTCAGTTTCTATATCTTCTTGAGTAAGACCATCAATATTAACAGATTGAAGATTGTCAAATGACTGCATCAAGTTATCCCACTTATTATTAGCAGCCATTTCTGCATATACAATGTCTTTTCTTACTCTATCTTTTTGATCTAGTTTTTCAGCATACAAAGCTGATAGCAATTTATCAGCCTGTAATTGGTCTCTAGTTTGTAAGTAAGTGGTAGCAGCACCTATTCCACCAGTCATTAGACCACCAAGTAATGCACCACCTTTAAAATTCTCTAAGAATTCAGCATCATCAGAATATACTGAATCCCAAGGAGCAATTGCGGCAAATATAGACCTTGCTCCAGAACCAATATTTTTAATAAAACTTTTAGCTAGATTAGGATCTTCTTCAAAGTGTCTATTAATATAGTCCTAACCCTTCATATATTGAGTTCCTTCTTCAGCTCCTTCCATAGCAGAAGATATGAGAATTCTACCACCTAAATCTAATATTGCTTTTCTCTTAGTCTTTTTAGGCAGTTTATCTACACTATCTATACCAAAGCTGGTTATATCGTCTATACGTTCAGCTAGTTTACCCTTTAGGAAACCTTTACTTTTGTCATACTTGTTTGCTAAAGTTTTTAATCCTCTTACACTCTTAGCCATTTTACCCAGTGGTACAACTTCTAACATAGTTTGAGTAGCATCCCAAGTAGACAAAGCCATATTGTCGGTATAAAGTGATTTCATACCTTCAAAATTGTTAAGACGTATTTTATCGAACTTAACATTATTTACTTTTACTTGATTAGTAAGTAATTGATCGTATACGTAATCATCATTATCAATCTATTCTTGAGTATAAGAACCCATTCTTTGCATTTCTGCTTTGGCATCCTTTAATAACTGTTTAGAAATACCACTTTTATCAATCTGATTAAGTACAGCAGATTTATAGTTACTGTATACTTCTCCTTTAGATTCTCTTTCTCTACTTAACAGATTGCCTAATATAGATACTCCTGCCCCAGCAACCATACCAGCCGCTGCTCCAATAGGGCCGAAACTAGAACCTATAGATGTAGTAGCATATGTAGTTCCAGTAGTAAGTATATCATTAGTAATAGTAGCTGCTGAAGAACCTAATAAACCTGGTAATTTAAACAAATAAGTATCTATATCAGTAAGATCCATGCCTGGTTGTTGTGACTTTCTACGATAGTAATCGGATGTTAATTTACTATTGTATTCATCAGCAGTATTTTGAGCAACATCAGCCTAGAATAAGGCAGAACTCTTTTTAGCATACAAAGTATTAGGATCTGCATAAGACCCTGTTGCTTTATCTATTTGTTCAGTTGTCTAACGATCTATTTCACTTAAAGCTGAATTCCAATTTCCATTAATGAAATCAGTTTTCAGCTTTGTATTCAAAGAAGAATCATTTAATTTATCATTTAAGATATTATCGTATGCTTCTTTGTTATTAAGAATAGTATCTGATAATTGTTTTACCTACTGTTTTAAGTCTTGGTTATTAGGGTCTTGTCTTAATTGTGGAAGTATGGTATTAATATTACGTACAGCTTGAATATAATTTTTAGCATTTAGAATTGTATTATAATCCTAATCAGCCATTACATAATCACCTAATGCACTATCTCTAATAGCTTCATTTCTTTTGAGATTCCAATCATTAAAAGCATTAGATACCCAATCTGTAACCCCATAATCATCAGGAGCCCCCTCATAAGAGGGGTTCTCCATAGTATGGAAATATTCTTCTATATTAGCTTTAGGAGCCTAGTAAGCATCATATAAAGCTGTTCTCTATCTTATACTATCTATTAATGATGTATCGTATACTTTTCTCTTCATAATTATCAATTATACATTCCTAATGTTTGTAATGCAGAAGTTCCATATTCTTCCTTAGCTTGAGTAGTACCGCCTATACCTGTAGGTGAACCACCTTGCCATCTTTGATTTACTCTTTGCCAAAATTCTGGGGCATTGTTAGTATTTGGCAGTGTTTTGAATATATTCATTTCAAAATATTCGTGTCCATCTTCTCCAACTACCTCTGTAACTTCAGCCGCTTTATATAAATCCTTTAAAGCAGTTCTAGTACTTTGTCTACCAAACGGAGCTACTAAGTTATCTGCAAATCCTCTTGTTAGACCTTTATCACTCCATAAACCAGTACCTAAAGTTTGTTCTATAGTTTCCTTTGGAATTCTTATTTTACCAGATAAAGCAAACGTACCTGGTCCTACTTTTACCATTTTTCCTTCAGGTAAGAACTATACATCAGCTAGATTACCAGATTCTAGTACTTCCTTCAACGGGAAGCTTGTATCTCTACCAATACCAGCTACTCTTTCTGCTTTTCTAGGAGTAGTTTCAGAAGCAATTTGAAATACTGTTTCAGGTAATAGGAAACCTCTAGAATCATTAAATTGGTATACATTCTTAGTAGTACCATTTTCATCTTTTACTTCTTGTTGTGAACCGCCTATACCAGTTAATAAATCATCACTCTCAAGTAAGCTAACATTACCTTTAATCATATCCAAAGCCGAGTTTACACCTTTTAAGTAACCTTGTTTAGAATACTCTTTATTACCGCTTACAGATATAGGAGAGAAGCCGGATACTTTTTGAAATTCATCTCTAAGTACATGTTTATTAGCAAGACCGATCATTTGAGCTTGTAATCTATCAGCTGCATCAGATGCACTTCTAGCTACTATTAAGTCATTATCATTACCTGTAGCTCTATAAGCATTAGAATACTGCATTGCAGCCTGATTAAGTTGCATATATGAGTTCATCATGTTATCAATATTCTATACACCTTTCTTAGCATCTTGAGCTATCTTAGTATTTGGATACTTACTTATTAGACCTTCAATATAATTTCTATATTGATCAAATCTAGAACCAATTCTAGATTGTACACTTCTAGTAATAGATTCATTTAAGAAGTCTAATCTAGTAGGATTAGGTCTAATTATTTCGTCTTTACCTGTTCTGCTAGCTGCATGTTTAGCTTGTATTAACCACAACGGATCAACAGTATCTTGATTAACAATTCTATCTCTTTGTGAATCAGCTATCATTCCTACAAAAGCTTCTCTAGCTACAGACTCATTACCACCAGCAGCTTGTAATGCTTCTTTATAATATTTCTGTCCCTGTGGAGTACTTACCAAATCATTAAATCTAGCATTTGCTATATCATATAATGTATCATATGTTATGCCAGCTCTGTTATACTTAACTCCATCTTTCCATACAGAGCCTAAACTACTAGGCTTAAGATTACTAAAGTAAGGATTAGATAGCTCATCAGCTGTCATGTATCTAACAGGAGTAATATCACTAAATACTCTTTTATTACCTAGTGTATCATACTGAGGAATATTAGAATCATCCCATCCTTCTTTATATTTTCCTTCAGCTTCCATCTTAGCTCTCATCTCCAATCCAGCTCTAAGATTATCTGCACTTTCCTTAAGTAAGGATAAGGAAGAATAATCTGTGCTATTAATTAACGATTGTAAGTTAGCTCTAAAAGAAGCATCCTTCATAGCATCAGGATTATTTGCTATCTAATTGATAGCGTTCTGTACATCCTTTCTATTAATAGTCAAGTTATACCAATTCTAAGTATCTACAGCGGAAGGAGAACGGAATTCTCCAAATTTCTGTAGTGCTGTACTAAACTATTTAGCTGCCTCATCTACTGCTGCTTTCTGTGTAGCTCCTATTCTATATAATTCACCAAAGTTAATAGGAACATACGTATTCATTATAGGGGCTTCAGCAGCCTAATCATATCTATTAGCTGTCATTATTTATTACCTCCCTTATTTAACCATTTCTTAAATTGACTCATATCAGCAGAAGTAAATCCAGCTTGCAAGAACGGATCATACAATTTAAGCATAGCGTTATCTCTACTTCTTTGATTACTCATTAACTCTCTATTTTGAGCCCATTGGCTTAACTGACTTAAACCAGTTCTGCGAATATTTCTAGCAGTAGCTCTATTACGAGCATTAAGTTCAGATGCTAAGTTAGTAGCTTGAACCCATTGCTGTCCTAAATTATTCATTGTATTTGCATATTCAGCTCTATACTGATTATTTGCATTACTTTCAGCAGCTCTAGCAGCAGCAATAGCCTTATTGGTAGCAATTGCATTCTGTAATCTAAACGCCATATCTTGACCAGTATTAGTTCTCTATTGACTAGCTGCATAATTAGCTACATTTCTATTAGTTTCTATGTCTCTGAGTAGTGGATCAATATTGTATCTACGTCTACCCATAGTGTTAGTAATAGCTGTAGCATACGGGTTGTAATTAGCAGGTACTGCTTCTGGACTACTAGTAAACAGATTAGACATTATAGGAGCTAAAGAAGCAGCTCCACTAATCAAACTGCTTAGCCCTTCTAATATTACAGGTTCCTCTTGTGGAGCAGTAATTACAGGTTGTACTGTTGCACCCGTTATAGTTCTAGTTCTAATATCTTCTGGAGTAGCATCTATATCAAAACTTTCATCTATAGTATCCAGATTAGGTATTATCTCTGGAGCAGTAACTTTAGCAGTTTTAGGTATTACTCTAGAAGTATAGTTAGTAGTGGTTACTTTAGGAGATGCTTTTCTAGTAGCATTTATAGTAACTTCTGGCAAGTTATCAGCATCTATTTCTGATACTCTACCGTAATTATCCCAAGGAGCAGTAACATCACCTTTCATGCCCCAAGTATCTCTAACTCTTGGTGTAGGGGCACTGACACCCATACTGATTTCACCAGCAAATCTAGGATCTATCATAAAACCAGCAGCATTATATCCAGCTGGAGTATTATCACCTCCTCTAGCAAAACTTTCTAGTTCTTTAGTTTTATTCTTAATGCCTTTCTTAGCTTTAATACTTTCCTGCATAGCAAATAATTTGTCATGCATTAATTTGTTATTCATCTCGTTAAGCATATCTGCATTCTAAGCATATATGTCTTTTCCTTTACTTTTCTTTCTAGTCATTACTTTATCACCTAATTCTGCAAAGGTTTTATTTGTACCTGGTACTTTCAAAGTATTACTTAATATTCTACTTCCTTCAGGTAAGTTTACTAAATTACTATCGGTAGGTTGTCCTTGTTCTGGTACTTTACTTACTGTACCATCTGGAGTCTGTATTAGTTCTCCATCATCTACATAAGCCAATGATGACGGAACATTACCCCCATATTCAAACACATCAGTATCAAATTCTGTATTATCTTCATTAAATTCATTAGCTAATCTTTCCGTACCAGCTACAGCTTCTCTATTTTGAAATGCGTTCAACCTTATAGCTGCTCTACGTCTTCTAAGTTTCTTATTTCTGAATGCACCTCTTAAGCCAGTACCCAAAGTACCTTCATCAAAGTCAGTAAATGAGGTCATTTCTGCCGCCTTTCCTTTCTTACCTATAAGACCAACAGCTGCACCAGCTATACCACCTACTAATCCGCCTACAGGTCCACCTATAGTCATACCAAGTTGTGCACCAGATCCTGCTCCTTCTGCAATACCTGCAATAGATTGCATAGTGGCTTCTCCGCCTGTAGTAGCTGTAGATGTCTAAAAAGGACTTGTTAATGTATTTATAGCCCCTGGTATTGCCTAAGTTATACCAGATATATTTCCTATACCAACATTAGTAGGGTTACTTTTAACTATAAGGTTGCTAGGATTATTAGGAGCAATACCTCTAGATATAGAGGATTGTAATTCCTGCATATTACTTAAAGATACCGGCAAACCAAACTACGCAGCAGGAATCTATATTTTTCTTTTGTTTTTATTCTTTTTCATATTAAATTCTAGAATATCTATAAGTAGTTGTTATCTAAGGTATCTAAAAAGAATAATCCTTATCTGATTTAAACTTATAATCACAAACCATATATTTACCTCTCATTCTAGCAGGAAATGACATATTGTCTTCTTCCTCGAATTGATCCTATCTTGGAACAGGCATTCTATAAGTATCTTCACGATAGTCAAATATCAAATCTTCTCCTTCTTTATTCGCTACTTGATGTTTAGTATTGAATTTTATTCCATCTAATATGTCATTAGTTAATATCTTATTATTAGGATCTATAAACTCTCCTTGTAATGCAATATTATCAAATACTTTAGTATATTGAGGGTCTTTGTTTACTATGATTCGCAGTCTTATATCCTTACTTGTATCACCAAATCCTTCTATATCTAATGAATTTATTATATAAAATTCATTATTCTTAGTAGCTACAACCTTATCTCTGAGAGGTAACGTAAAATCTGGATCAAATGTATATAAAGATGTAAATACATTTAACTTCTCATTATATATTAAAGACTTGTTATATAATCTAAACCATACTTCGTCATATTTCTTATCATACAACGAATTAGCTCCTTTAGTTTTCTGACTATACATTGTATTCATATATGATTGTACATTACAATCTTTTGTTATTATACTTATTCCGCCTCCTGTAGATTTACATATTTCATTCTTATCCTAGTCATACCAATAGATACTGTTACTAGAATTTACTATACTTCTATCATTAATAACCTTAGTACCATTTAAAGTACTTAAGTAATCGTATCTATCTAATACACCACCAGTACCTAATACTAACTGACCTACATTATTATCTTGTATCAATGATCTTTCATTTACAGATAATACTCCAAAAGCATTATTCTACCAGAAATACAATCTATTAAATATACCCCGTATGTTAGTTATTTCTCCATACTGATAATCCACATCTATGAAATCAGCTGGCTTAAATACAGACCAATTGTCTATATTTTCATTGATAGTTTTAGCCTATGATACATAAACTCTATTAGCTGATTTCACATTAGCTTCATCGTATAGACCTCTAGTACTGAATAATTTAGCATCTGGTGTTACTGAATAAACATCATTATACAAATAATATGGTTTACTTTGGGAGTGATATTGCTACATTTGAGTAGGCTCTAATTGCATAAAAGAATCTACTGCACCTGTACCTGCATTGTATGTTCTATTAGTCATTTCACCCATAGATAACTTTAGGTTTATAGTGCTTTCTAAAGGAATGTAAGCTCCAAAGTATCTCTTGTTTTCATTCCATTCATTTACATCATTCCTTTGAAATATCATCTGGCACGGATAGTCTAGTATCCCTAAGTAAGTATCACCACCAAATGCATATACTGTATTATTAGCTTTATTACCATAAGCTCCAACAGGTATATAAGTATTACTAGTTCTAGATGAATAAGTATTACCACTGTAAGGTATAATTGCTTTTTTAACATTAACTACAGTTACAACGCAATTATTCATCATATTAGAGTCTCTGTAAGCAGAAACTCCTTCTATACTTTGCTTATCCTATTCAGAAGATTGTAGTATCATACATGGCCCAGCTGGACCATAGGTAACAACATTATCACTATCTCCAGCTTTATAAAATTCACTAGTTGCCCAATTAGTATAAGCAATGTCACCTATATTTATCTTATAAGGAGCTACACCACCATTATTAGTTACATTATAAGGTATATTTTTTGCAAGTTTAGCATCTATAATAGTCTATTCTGCTGAATTATAGATAGAAGATCCTTTAGAATAGAATTTTTGTATGTAAGCCCCACAGAAATCATCTTTATGAATTTTAAATACTTGAGCTGCATTTTCAGATTGGCTGTCATCTTTATTGACTACCTTGGTCCATTTTCTATATTCAGATGAATTTACAACTGTATTGTTAGGTGGATATACACTTCTATTATTCATTCCTACCCAATTCTATACATTTACTCCAGTGGTTGTATCTACTTCTGCTGTACTAAAGTAAGAATGAATAAGACTTTCCTATTTAATATACACATTATCTTTGAATACTTCTTCCGCTTTCTCTCCATTAAAACAAACCTCAGGAGATATAAATCTCCAATACCCAGATGCTATGTCGTTAGTATCTATAGTACTAGTTCTTTTAAATACAGAACCGGTAAGATCCATTACCATTTGCCTACGCTTGTTCATCAAAAATGGCATTGGTCTGTACTCATTCGTATCTTTAGACGTACCTCTACCAACTTCACCGTTATCTCTATCTTCTACTATCTTATAATTATGTAGTGAAGTAATTACTCCTTGTGATACAATTGTTCTATCTTGTTCAGTACGATCACATCTAACTATTTCATATGATACAGCGTCTATAGGGAAGTTTTTTACTGTAAATCTAACTCCTATAGGCATAGACTAAAATACATTATTGCCTATATCCTAATTAAATGCTGGAAAAGTATCCATGTTAGGAAATCTTATATCCCCTATCCATAATGTTGGTGATGCTATAGATTTACTATTGTAGAATACTATACCAAATCTATATACCTCGTCTCGTTGATAACTTCTAAATAAAGCAGATATTACTGGATCAGCGTAATTCTTCTATCTTGTGGCAGTCTTTATTTTCTTAGTAGTAGCTAGTTCCTATTTGTTAAAAAATATATCTGTTGGATCTACATGATATAAGTCCATACTTTCTACAGTTTCCGAACTATTGCTAATACCTACATTGTTTCTTAACCCGCCATTTAAAATAGAAATAAAGTCTTCCTTTAATTCAGTATATACGAAACTATACTCTATATTAAGACCGTTACCTCCTAGTTTATCATCCTTACCGTAAACATATGGTAATATAGTTAACTGCCCACTAATGTCTCTCTTAGCATTATAAGGGTTAATACAATCGTGATGCGCTGGAACTTTACGCATTGTGTCATAGTCTTCAATTCCAAAGTACATATAATCATTCGGATCTGAAGTTTCTAATCTAACGTTACCATCCTTATTTGCTCTATATGCTCTAGCATCATACTCTACTAGCTTACCATTATCTTCTATCATAGGAACCCAAGAGGTTTCTGTAATATTAGAAGCAAATAATCTGTTCTATACAGAAGTAATACTGTTACAAATAAAAGCATAACTAGTAAAGGCGTTAAATTCTTCTTGAGTCATAACACTAAGCTAATTACTGCCTGTATCTGTATAACTTATTACATTCTTGTCTGTATCTATTTCTATATCATCTGCTATAGAATAAGTAGGAGTAGAATTGTTATCTTTATAGAAGATACGAATAATAGTACACCTATTAAAATCTTTAGTATCTAATGGAGCCTATATAGTACATCCTTTACCAGTATAGGAATCTTTCTATGATCCATAATGATCTACTAAGTTAGCACTAATACTAGAAGCATCTAGATGCACACAATTACTCAAACTAGATATAGATGTCTGTTGAGAATGAGGATTATATAGTCTATAACAATACTATACCATGCCAGCTTGAAAGTTACCAGATACTATTTCTGTAATTTCAAATGGAGGTAACACTGCATTAGGTATTATATCAATGCTATCAGGATTAAGTATGTTACCATCAGAATCTACTAATGGATTATCTTCATTAGGATATTTTACATACTTATCACTCATAATATTAATTACCTTAATAGATGAATTGCCATCTGTAAAGTAAGCTTTAATATTTGATTGTGTTTCATAATTTAATACTATACTCAATTGATTTGAATTAGCTTCCTCACATAACCTTAATTTTCCCTATAATACAACTGTACTAACTAAATTGGGAGAATCAAAATTTTCTATACGATATATCTTATTATAGCCATCCACTAACTTAGTAACTACTACAGCAATATCATTAATAGTTGCAGTACCTATTATTTCTTCAGTACTCTTGATGCCATAATTATACTTTTTAGCACCCTCTACACTCTAAAGAACACCACTAGTACTAGAATCATCAGTAATGATACGAACATCCTAACCAAATCTATATTGATTACTTGGTAACATACTGGCGGCACTATCAGTGTTCATTCCACCATAAAATGTATTTATTTGAGCTGTATTACTAATCATAATCTATTCTAATTATAAAGTATTTGTTCTTCACCAGTAGTACTAAAGAAAGTATCATGATCATTAAATTCTGGATAAAGCTTATGATAGGTATTTTTAATACTTTCCAGTTCATCTACTCCAGGTAACATAGCTTCAGCATAAGCCTACTTTCTATAGTAGTTCCAGCTAGTCTTCATTTCTAAGTAATCCTACTAAGATATTTGTCCCTTTAGCTTTCTCGGATACATTAATTTTAATGTAACGTACCACAATAATGCTTCTTTATAGGATTCCATATCTGGTATCATAGGCATGCCTTCTTCATCAGTAAATATAGCATAATATTCTATTTTGACAAAACCGGTAGGTATATTAGTCATAATATAACCTGGTTTTGTCATATACTATAAATCTGCGCTGTACATTGTACCATCGGTATGAGCAAATTTACCATTTACATATCTGTTAGATGGACTAGCCACTGTATACTGATTTACTAAAGCACTTAAAGTATCACGCATATTAGAATCCGAGTTAAGCTTATCTAAAGCTTCTCTATCAGATACTAAATTAAATAAGTTCTTTACTAAAGGTATTAGACCTGCATCTGGTATAAGCATACACGGCTTATCTACACATTTGTCATGGTATACTCCAAAGCTAGATGTAGCTTTTCTCATAGGTAACCAACCACCATTATTACAAAATGAAAATGCTACCTAACCTAACTTATATAGATCACATGGTAAGGAAGCCTAATGGCATTTAACGGGTAATATGGTTACCTTATGTTCATACTATTGTATAGCTCCAATCTTAAGTAAACCTTCACAGATCCATTCAGAAATATCTGATATCTTGATTTCCTCTTCCTTTAAATCTAGATCAGAAATAACCTTTGCTAGAACTGTCTTGGAGCTAATCATTCTATTGTTTATCATAATTCTCTATAATCTTTGAGCTTCGCGAAAATTATAGAAGCTAGCGTGCGCTTATTTTCCCTTGAAGCTATAAATTGATATTTACTCTTGTTAGTTAACAGACAATTCTTCTTACACCAATAAAATCTGTACTTAAAATAGCCACTATGATCATTTAGTAAATATACAGGTTTACCTGTTTCCTTAGTAGCTTTCCAATCCCATCTCAAACTCTTACCTGAGAATTCTTTTGGTTGATGCTTTATTATCTATAAAGTACCTAGCCTGCAAGGTAATTTAAATTCTTTACAGTTCTACATTATTTCATCTCTAATGTACTTAAAATAATCTGTTACTATTGCTTTATATGTCTTTAAATTAACATCATACTAGGTATTAGCATCAATTTGCTATTTATAATTAATATAAAAATCAGCAATAGTATAGCTTTTTCTGTTATATTTTACTCTTTCTCTCATTTGTTACTATATCTATTCTGAGTATCATCTTTAGAGTCATTAGTAACGTCACTAGGAGAAGCTACCATAACTCTCAATTCTTTCTCCAATATCATCTACACAATAGTAGGTATCATAGCTGCTGGTATAGGATATTCATCATCTGGATTATAACACGGTATATCCTTAGTAGGATCCTAAAGTATTACATCTATACTTATGTATTCTAGCTGATTAGAATCTCCCTCAACATATATTTTGTTATTTTTAACCCAAGCAATATAGTCTTTACATGTGGCTTTTCTATATTTTTGTAATTTAGCTTTAGTATAGCTACCTAACTATATTAGGTTACCAAACATATCACGTACAGCTATTACTCCTGGTTTATATCTAAAGTTGATTAAAGTAGGTAGTTCTTTTTCTCCAACGAATACAAATTTACCAGGAACAATCTGTACTCTGTCTAAATGAATGGGTTCTAATGTAGTGACATACGCTTCATCAACATCATAACCCTTATCAATAGCCTACTTTATAAGCATTGCTCTGTAATATACAATCCATAATTCAATCTAATGTCTTGAAATATGTTCTGATTCTGCTATATTGTTATTACGAACAATCTATAAAATATTATCAATAATATTATTAAGACTCATTTTATTAAATATTAACGTTAATACAGAATAAAACGCATTTTAAGGCTTGTAGCAGCATTTTATATATCTTCCCTTACAATCCCTTTAGGGAACTAATAGCTCTTCTTACACAGCCTTAAAATAAAAAAAGGTTGATCTTATTGATCAACCTTATTCATTGCATCTTTCATATCCTAAGGTAACATATCTTTCATAGGTGGTGGAACCATCTAATTGGCCTTCCTTATGATATTTTTTAATTCATTTATTTCATTTTGAAGCTCTACTATCTTTGAATTCTCATTAGTAGGCTCGTTATGAATTTCAAGTTTATCTAACAGTTGCTGACATTTAGCCATTTCCTCATCACACTTAGCTATGGCTTCTTTTCTTTGTTTATAAGTATCGTACTAGCTACGTACTATATTTATTATTTCCTACTTATTTGTAGATATAGTTAAACCCAATGTACTATCAGTTATAGTAGACTTATTCTCAGGTATAGTGAATTTCTTCGATTCCCCATTACATTGGATAGTTATATCTACTAATTTTTTACGCTATTGATTAGGCATAGGAAACTAACCAGGCGGTAAAGGTTCTTCATATACATTACTTACTTGAGTAACCTAACCTTCGTTATATTCGGTTGTTTTCTTAAAAGTACCTATTACTTCTATTATATATACTTTATCCCCTATATTTAATTGATTAATAATTATTGAATATATTATTACTTAGGTACCTCTACTATTCGTGTACCTATTACTTTGATAAGTGGATTGGTATTAACTATTTGATATTCCTTTGTTTCTATTTTTTTCCAATCAAAGTGCCAGAATCTAACCCAGCCATTTTTATAGAAATTCTTATACTCTTTCTTCTTGTATATAAGAATAGTCTATTGATTTTTTAAATCTATTTTGGCTGTTAGGATTGAGTCCTTTCTTTCAACTATGATAGTTGTTAATGGATTAAGCTTTAGTTCTTCTTTAAAATCTATAGCTTCTTTCTTGATTACTGTCTTAACAGAATCTTTAATCTCTGTATTGATTACACTAGCATTGGTTAGATTCTTGTCTTTGATTTTAAGCTCTTTCTGAGTCTATTTCAACTATAATAATAAACTATCATTACTATGGTTTAATTCTTCTATAGTAAGCTATAGTGTTCTGTTATTATTCTAATTATTAGATACTATATCCTAGTAAGTTCTAACATTAGAAGTTATTCTATTTATCTCTGTATCTTTTTTCTATAACTAATTGTGCTAAACAAAAATAGTCGCAATAAGTAAACTGATTAAACCTACTGCGACTACTTTGAAATTCTTTCTGCACCAATTAATTATGCTTAGTATTGGTATCATCTGAAAATTCTTTATCTAAACTGACATCTAAAAACTATTCCCCTTTCTTCTTTATTACTCTCTATAGTAGACCCCATATTTTCCAATTAGGATGTATTCTACCTAAATTCTCAAGTAACTAGAAAAATTCTACCAGAGCTATAGCACCAGCTACAAATTCTACTGCTGGTATTGATATAGAAGTTATAATAAAGGTTTCTATAGTAAATGCTCCACATATGGCAACTATAGAATCTCGTAATTTATAAAATATCTTTGAATATAATCTCCTTGATTGTTCTACTACATTATGATACTTCTTAGCTTTCTTATTAGCTTTACACTCATACATAGAATCAACAATTATAATTCCTGATAAAGCCAATATAGGGACATACACGGGAGAATATAAAGACAATAAACCACCTATAGTGCTAATTGTAACCTTTTCAACACTACTAAACATGTTCTTAAATATTGACATTGTTTGTTCTCCTATCTGATAATAATTCATAGCTAAAAGTCTGATAATGTAATCAAAAAAGTCCTAGAGATTTAAAAGGGGGAAAATCTACTAGGACTGATAATTTGTTTGAGATTTAATATTAAAACGCACAGTTACTGTATAGGTTACCACTTGTAAATAAACAGTGTGTTCAACTAATAGCGCTTCTTATCATTTTATGGCTTTGGAGTTTCAAGAGCCTATACCCTAGCAGTAAGACTTGTAATTAGATCATTTAGAATCTTACCTTGAGCTGAGGATAAAGCAGTAGTTGTCGAAGTAGAAGTAAGAACATTTTCAACTACTGTCTTTGACCTATTTATTGCATCATTTGTCTAAGCTATAGTATATACGTCTTTTTTATTTGCTTTCTCATTTATAATGTTTAACAAATGTTCTATTTGAGAATTTTGTGTATTATCTTCCTTATTGTTAATAGGAATCCATTTTTTACCATCATATGTTTTTATAACATTACCATTAGCATCACTGAATAAGTCAATCCAGTATGTTACTTCCATTGGGTTAGGAGCATACACGGATGCTAAAAAGTTAGGACTTTCTTGTTTTATCATAATACATGTATTAAATTAAAGTTATGAAATATTTAGCAATAGAACCTAGTACTATAGATGAAATTCCAATTGCTAAGTCTTTTTTATTCCATTTACCATTATAATAGTGACAACGATCACTATTTTCTTTGATAAATAGCATTAGTAGTGATGTATTTATATTTAATAATAATGTAGTAAGAAAGTAAATTATGGACCCTAGTATATTGTTTTTCATAATTATAAAGATCTTAAAAAGTTTTCTATAATAGTACTTCTATATAGATGCGCTTTAGGATTTGGATGTGAATCTGTTTCGGAAATCTAAAACGCCTTATTTCTTTGTTTAACGGCTTCTGGACTTACTTTACCTAAACTAGAATATCTTCCACCAATCATCATAGGGACTTTAGGGTCTCCTTTTAAATCTAAATAAGGTATACCATAATATTCTGCTATTTTTATTGTAGCATCTCTTAATTTTTCAGTAAACCAAGAATCGGCTATAATTATACCTATTTTGCAATTTGGCATATTAGTTATATAATATTTTAATACTTTATTCCATGCACCCCACCAAGTTGTATCATCGGTGCTATTTTCATCTCCTAAAGTTTCTGGTGAATCGGCAATATTATGCTCATTCAACCCAAACATAATAGTTAAATAATCAGTATCCAAAGGTATTTTGTCTGTATTATTATATCTATTTTTAGCAAATGAATTGTTATCTTTTACATGCATAGTAGAGCCACTAACCCCATTTTGGTAAAATACCATATTGTTCCTTTTAGCTATATGATAAGCATAAGATTTCCAACAATTCCATTGTGCATCCCATAATTCAGGGCTATCTTTTCCAGTTAATCCTGATTCATCTTGTATATTCTAGAATATAGCTTCTGTGAAAGAATCTCCACATGCGGCATATTTTTTTCCATAAAGTACATTTCCTGTATTCTATGCTTGTTTGTCAACAAAATACTTTATATCACGAACGATGCTAGCTTTCACTTTATTTTCATTTCCATTAATATAAATAAATTGTTTAGGCTGTAGTTTTACAATTAAATCAATATTCTGTTTTTTAATATTGCTAATAAATACATTTTCTAATTGAACTCCAACATTTGGTTTAGACATTGAAAAACCAAATACTCCATATTTTTTTATATACGGATTAGAATATCCTTTTAAATAAAGTTCCATTACATCATCTTCTGTATTCTAAAAATATACTGAGTAATATCCACTTGAAGTTATAGTATTATTTTCTAGGTTTATATTTCCGGCAGTAGCTATAACTCCAGCTGGTTCTGTAATATAATCATAAAGTCTTTTTTTTACTAAATCTAAATTATCTTTTATAAGTTTAGGTTTAAATGTAGCATTTATATCATCCTATAAATGAATAGTTTCATATAGTACTTTACAATATTTGAACTTATCAGGTACTCTTATATTATCTAAAGATTTAGAAGTCCATATGGCATCTTCTGCTTCTGTAGTACTAAGCTGTATAGCTCCATTACCATTAGTCTAAGTAAAATGTAAATTAATTATCTATCCAATCCATTCTTCTCCAGAAAATAATATAGTGTTTGCTTCATAGTCACCTTTACTGACAAAACCTATATTACTGTTCGTATTTAATAGTTCTTGTTTATCTGGATTTCCTACTACCCCTCCCCCAATTTCTTCACTGATATAGTTTTTCAAACTTGAAGTAGTAATAGAACCATTGGTATTATCTTGTTCAAAAGGAATTCTTTCATTACCTGACAAATTAACTTTATCTTGTAATTCACTAATTTTCTTACCCATAATATTTATTAATTAATGTTTGTAAATTTAATATTACCTGCAAAGTTAGTTACATCTTTCATATTTAAGAAATCAAGAGTAACTGAACCAGATACACTATACGTTTGTGGTTGACCACTAATAACATCATACTGTTTATCATCTATCATAAGATAGACATTTCCTTCACCAGTTGTATTAGTATATTCTATAGTAAATTTAGTTACATCTGTATCATCTAGAATATACTTCATAGTACCACCATCTGTACTACCAGCAAATTGTATTTGGTTATCTGTAGCCTTAAAATTAAATGTACTAATTGAAGCTAAAGGACTCCAATTCTTTATTGTTTTCATTTGTTCTCCCATAACTATAATATGGAAGTCATATTCAGGACATACATAAGCTTTAGGAGTATTAGGTTTCCAAGTTTGTTCTACTTCATCGAATACATAATTTTGCATAGTGTGACCTTCAGGAACATCTACTCTTAAGTATAAGTTCTCGAAAGGAAGAAGATACTCACCTGGTACTAATTCTTTATGCCCATCTCTAAATAAATGCGTAGTAGCATTCTTTTCAAAAGTACTATGTCTAACGGCAAATCCTTTATGAAATGCTTCACTGTCAAACTCGTCTTTATTAAGTTCTCTATTATATAGAGCTATTTTACCAATAGTAAATCCAGCTTCTAATACTTGAAGTAAATCTTGGAATATAGAAGTAGTAGTAGGATTGTTAATACCCATTATACGTCTGTTAAGTAATTTAACAGAACCTTCTGTATATTCGCCATTTAAGTATGATCCTGGTACTGTACTATCATAATACATATCTACCATCATAGCTTTAACATCATTCTCATTAGCATTTTCTATACTTACTAAGAATGTGTTATCTGTAGATTTCATTAAACCATTTTCTATAGTATAGTCACTACTGTGAGGCAGTAAATAATAATTACCTCCTAATGAATCTCTAATAACTCCATTAGGGAATTCGCCTGTTATTTCTAAATTTTCAGGTTCAAATAAAGCTGAACAAGCTTTAGCAGCTGATACTGTATCAGGTTCTATCATATTTTCCTTAACCCATTCTCTTTCAGCATCAGTAAGCACTCTATCAAATAATAGTAATTGATAGAAATCAGCTACTACATGAGTATTGTCATTTTCACCTATTGAACCAATAAATAATTTATTACCAGCTTGTATACCGTCAGATGCATTTATACGAGTTCCATTATAATCATCACTAGATTGTATTGATATTAATTCTGGTAATACAATAGGATTCTTATAACCTCTGTTATAAGTATAAAATACATTATTTAATAGACCTCCTTCAAACCAAAATAAGGATTGTGATGCAGAAGTATAATCACCACTACCTAATGAACAGAACCACTTATTTTCAGTCCTTTTATCAATCCATCTTCTTTTAACTATTAAGGTATACTTATCTATCTATGGCATATCAACGGCAACAATACAACTACCGTTGCCATCAAATCTCATAGCTTTGCCTTCATCTACGAATTCTGTAGTATTCCAATCAAAATTCTTACAGGTAGCATTTCTATTATTACCACTATAATCAGTTAATGTACTAGTAGTTTTAATATTGTTAGAACCTTGTTTACCTACATTGTAATGTACTATTAATGATTTGAGAATATCATTTTCATCAGGCTTTTGTGGTTGTTCAGGTTCAGGTAGTGTAGGTGTATCAGGTATATACCATTCACCTAATACTACAGCCCCTATATTAGTATATTGACTAATACGTATATGACAACCTTTAAATCTATCAAAGTCTATGCTATTAGTATACTTATAACTAGTATAATCATACTATACTTGTTTAGTATTCTATGAAGCCAATAACAGCGGTTCTCCATCAATTAACAATATAGGAGTACTATCTACTAACAATATAGAATTATCCTCTGTAGGTTTAGTATTACAGCTCAAACTCTATATTATTAGCTATCCAGTAATGTTAGCAGGTTCAATATAGGAATCTCCCTTCTCTATATGATACAACTAAGGAAATACAAAGTATGCCTAAGGATTTGTAAATAAAGGCTGATATAGGATTGTTTTCATAGTGCTAGTACTTGTTTACGTAATCTCCCTTCTCTATATGATACATGTACCCAAGAGAAGTTTGATTCATTAATTAACTAATCAAATGGAAGATTATCTTTGATATATTCAAATAACTTCTTGTTACCTTTCTTAGTACCTACAGTAATATCAGCTGCTTCACCTAAACGATGTTGAGATGTATCAGAACCTCCTACAGCTTCATTTAAAGCCTCACAGCGGAATCCTGAGTTAACTCTAATAGGTTTACCATACCATTCCCTTAAAGGGTCTAAAACAGCCTCTATTAGCTTCTATAGCTTAGCTATTTCTTCATCTGAAGGAGTATTGTCTATACCGTTAGCTTTTGCTGTAGATGACTTTGTCATTTCCTTAATTGTAAAATATTTCATTATTCCTATTGTTTACTATTGTTAATTTTTACATCCTATATCATTGTACCCATTAGATCTGCTGCAAGATTCATACCAAACATTTTAGCATCATTATCAATTTCACTTACTTTAACATTCATCTAAAGTAATAGTAAGTATATCTATTCTAATAGTTCTCTATCTGACATATGTGCTAAGTAAGGATTCATGTTGAGAAAGGATTTGCGTTTTGTGACAAATATATATATGTAGTTTTACCCATAGCGGTTACCGCTACTGTACAAGTTCTCATCATGTTTGTCTAATTAACAAATAAAGGTCTTACACGAAGTATTCCTCTATCAAGCTATAACACTTCAAAATACTATGACTAACCTGTAATCTTAGTAGTGTAGCCCCAGGTATAATCCTACATATTTTGGTGGATAGCGAACTAATTAAGTAATATGGTAGTACCATACCTTAATTGAATATCTCTTTGTTCCTTTCTATTATGTAACCAATTTTCAGCTAATGAATCAGATGTTAATTCATCTCTTTCAGAGAAATTTAACGTAATAGAATTATAATCAGCTAATTCATTAGAGTCTTTAGTACAAGCGTGAGTAAGTTTGCTGTTTATCTCTGCTCTGGATGGGCATTCATTCATAGCTGTAGTAGGATAGCTTACATACTATTTATATTGAGATGGTATTCTATCATAAATATTTGTCCAAGTTTGCATCTCTATAGCAGCCTTAGGTTCAATTTGAATAGCCTTATTTTCCATTCTTCAACTCCTCTATTTGTTTCTTTAAATCTTCTACTTCCTACTTAAGTAACTTAATACCTTCAATAGCTACTACACCTAACATACAGTAATCTACAGATTTCATACCGTCGCTATCAGTATTAACTACTTCTGCAAAGTTATTCTCTAAATCCTATGCAATAGTACCTATTTGATGTTTATCGTGCATATTGAACTCTACAGTAGGTATTTCACATATTTGATCTAACGTATGCTTTAAAGGAGCTATATCAGACTTCAATCTAATATCAGATTCTTTAAAGAATCCAGATGCATGTACAGCACCATATGCTCCATCTGCACCAGCTTGACCATTGCCTATATATATTGCTTTGGCTGAAGTTACAGCATCATATCTAGATCTATAGTTAATCCATACGTAATCTCCAACATTATCGTTTGCAAAATTAAACTCGTTATCATGTACTATTTGTAAATTCTTAACTTCTCCGAATAGATCATTTTCAACATATGTAAAAAAATCTTTTATATCTCCTTGTGTATCTTTTATAGAATACGTATTATACCCATCTAATACTTCAGAGGAATGAGCGGTCATTTTTAAATCTGCATAGTCACTAGTATAAAAATAATTAGCTCCACCTCTTAAATATATATAGAATGTAGAAGTCTATGTAGTTTGTCGCATCTCTCCAACTGCTGTTTCTCCTCCCCATCCTCCATACCAATTATTTAATTTATTTCTAGCATAATTATATTGACCCCAACCCTCTCCAATAATTGTCATATCAATATGTAATACAAAACCTCCATTATTGGTAGCCCAAGATGGTTTAGGGCTTATTCCCGCAGAATCATTATTCAAGCTATTCCAAATTATTAAATTACAAGGAGGTACAATACTATTAGGGTCAGCAGTAAATGATACAGGATACCAATGATTTTCATCAAAGCCTTCACCTACTAATGATACTGATTTACGTCTATCTCTATCTTTAGATAGAACGTACATATCGTTCACATTTTCTACGATGAATAAATTATTATCAGTATTATCACTATCAATTACAGTTACTCTTCTACAAGCTCTCTGATTACCATTTGAAATATAATAGTTATAAATAAAGTGTAGTTCATATTGAGTGCTATCTATATTTTTCCAAGCATTTACTCCTGATAACTGTATACAGTTAGTATCTGGAGTATCTTTAACATGAAAAAAATATCTAGTATGTGTTTTTATTATATCATCAACTATAGCTCTAAAATTAACAGATCCACCAAAAACTGAACTTATATCACTAGAAGCTGCATCTTTTTCATGATTTACAATATTAATAATATCTCTAATATCATGTAATTCTATTATATTTATATCAGAGCTACTAGATCCTCCACTCACTTCTTTATAAGTACCATTATCAGATAAGTATTTAGTACCATTACCATTAGTAATTATTTTATCTATTTTGGTCTTATCTGAAGGAAGAATAATACCAGCTGTACTATCAGTTGCAGGATTAAATTTTAACAGAATTGAATCCGTATTAGCCTAGTCTTTAAGATCTTGTTGTATTAAACTAAGTGATATCTCGTTATTTTTATGCGATAACCTTCCTTCAGTAACTACAAGATTAGGCATATTTTCTATTGTCTACTTTAAAGCATTACCGTCAGAAGCATTAAACTTACTATTCAAAGCATTCTGTGTAGCAGTAGATATAGGCTTATTAGCATCAGAGGTATTATCTACATTACCTAATCCTACTTGAACTTTAGTAACGCTATGAGGATTAGATTTATTACTAATATGTGTATCAAGCTTGGTAACTAATTCATCTATTTCAGCCTATGACTTTAAACTGTCAAGTTTAGATTTATCAGATGATGACATTACTCCAGCTGTTGAAGTTGTAGCTGGGTTTATAGTAATTACTTTATCGTTAGCTTGAGAATATAAACCTTCAGTAGCTCTAGCTATTCTAGCACTTTCGCTATCTCCTAATAGTATAGGAGTACCATCTGTCAGTAGTATTGGATCACCATCAGCTAACAATAACTGTTTATCTTTATTAGCTGTAGTCTTAGTTATTGACTTTATTGTTAGTGATACTGAATTTTGATTAGATTGAGCTACTAATACGTCATTAACTAAAGTATCAGATAATGAATTAACTACATCTGTAGTAGCTTTACCCTTATCCCCGGGATATGCAGTAGAACTAGTTTCACCCAATGCTATTGATTTAGATATCTCAACATAAGCAGTGCCTGACCATCTATATTGTATATTAGTACTAGTTACTATATATATCTTACCAGATTCACCTTTACTAGGTAAATTACTAAATGCAGCAACTTCTACTACATCATCTACATAAGATGGTAACTAAGTTGACGGTATAACTCCACTTTCATTCAAAGAAGCTAAACCATTTGGAGCGCCTTTACTATTTATAAACTGTTGTACTTTACTATTAAGTTCGGATGTATCTCCTATTAGAATCCAACTGCTTTCTCTAGTATAGTCAGCACCAGGAGATAATTGATATATCTTACCAGGTCTATCTTTACAGGAAACTAACATACAGTCATATTTCCATATACCTCCCTATTCATCTGTCCAGGTCTCTGGTTTTACTAGATCTGCATATGAATTAACTAACGATCTAGCTTCGAGAGGGGCATCTTTCTTTACTTCAAGATTACCACTAAAATTAAATGTTCCTCTATCTCTCATAATTAAGCAAATGTTATTTTAAATGAAGATGAACCGTTAGTTCCATCATTACGAGTATATACTTTATATTGTACATTAGTACCTTGTACATTTATAGTTTCAGTAGTAACAGAGAACCTACTAACACTATAGTCTTCATACTTACCACTAAGTGTATTCAACAATATAATCTTAGTTACATTAAACTTAGCCGGTATCTTAAATGCATGTTTATTGCTTGCTGTTTCAGCTACAAATGTAACATCTAATGTTTTATTAGTAGTTAACGCTAGTTTAGCAAATGTAGTAATATTATCCTTATTAGTATAGTAAGGATATACACCGGTAACATTCAATGTTTTGGAATTAGAAGGAGTTGAGCTACTCTTAGTAACAGTATCTTTAGCTACTGATTTATGTTCTTCGCTAGTCTTACCTAAGTTACTACATGCGTAATATACAGGCATAGAAGCAAATGTAGCATTAGCCGTAGGACCAGTTATGTCTACTTTTACTGTATTAGTACCTTCAATAGCTTTAAATGTCTTACTATCTAAAGTAACCTAAGCAGGATTAGTATTAGCAGCGGCATTCTCTACACTACCATTAGTAGTACGCTTCATAGTATAATTAACTGAATTTAAAGCAGCATTGCTAGCATTAACTGTTATAGTGGTATTAGAAGAATCTTTAGTATTATCATTAGCAGAACTATAGCCATAAGTAAATCCACTGTATGTTCTAGCTGTAGTAGACATAGTAACAGCAGACAAAGTAGTCCTTCCAATAGTAACAGTAGCACCTACTTCTACTAAGTTTGTACTACTTAATGTGAATGAAGGAGCTGCAATAGCTGCACTAACTGTACCTTCTTTGAATACAAGATCAGTAGGCCACAATTCTTTAGTAAATAGAGATATAAATAAGTCCTGCATACTGGTATCGGGACTGATACTATTAATACCTGCTTTATTAAGTAAGTCAGCTAATGGACCACCTGCAACAAGTATTTCATCTGTAGTCTTTACTGTTTCAGCAGTATCTGCCACAATAAGCTTATAAGTACCATCATCAGATAAATACTTAGTACCATCCCCATCAATAATTATTCTAGATACTATATCAGCTAATGCCTTTCCTTTACCGCCATCATAAGCAGTACCAGTTGTTTCTCCAAGAAATAGTCTTTCAGACATTACTACCATATCATTACCATCCCAGAGATGTATGATATTGGTTCGGTTATATTCATCTAAACCTACCAGAACATATACTTTAGAATTAAGAGGGTTGATTATCTCCCATTCATTGAATTTTCTAATGTATAGTTTCTTATTTTCTTTACAATAGTAAATATCATTCTCTTTAGCTTGATATAGTAGAGTATTCATTTCTGATACTGTATCTACAAACTCCTATATCTTTACTAATGATTGTAGGTCTATATCACTATCTGATACATTTCCTATATAGTCTATTAATGAATCAATAGACATTTTACCATTGTGAATGCCATCTTGAAAAGGAATTATTTCTTTACCATTGAGATCTTTCCTTTCGACTAACTAACTTATTCTAATTCCTTTTGTAATCATATTACTTGTCTTCTGTTTTTAATGCATTCATAGCATCTATGATAGCAGGCTTACAGTATTGATTTACAAATTGCATAATAACTTGTACTTCTTCATCTGTATATTCTAGCTCACCTTCAGAATTATATATCTTTAAAGCTAAAGAATGAGCTTTAATGCCACTACCTACTTCATAAATTAATTCACCTAATTGTTGTCTAGCATCCATACAAATCTTATTTGTCTTTTGGATGTCAGTGTATACTTCCAGTTGTGCAAAATTTATCTTCATATATCAATTAAATTTAAAACTTTTTATCATGGCATAATATTTTCTTCCAGTCAAAGTAAAGGGTTCATGAATTAAAAGTATTGTAACAATATCTCCTTGATTCATGGTAACATAATCTATTTTGTTTCCATTTGAATCATATAGCTATGGAAATTCTGCACTTCCAAAGTCAGTAGCTTTTCCATGTCTTCCGTATACTCTGGTTTCAGTAATACCTATATCTGCTACAAAAGTAATTTCAGAACAGAACGCTGTTCCCTCAGATATACCTAATCTACTAGTTACATTACGCTTAGATGGCAAGTTGACAAATGAACCAGTAGTACCAGCTGTTCTTAATATGACTACCGCACTATCAAAATTTATTTCGTATATAGTGTTATTATTTGTATAACTTTTGACATCGTAATCGAATCCTTGCACTAAACCATTCATGACAACATCACCATTACCACCTATGGCTATATTAGATATGTCGCTTCCATATACATCAAAAACAAGACCAAAGTTTGGTAGTTTACGGTCAATACTAGAATTAGTTTTTGTTATGATACCTAATCTATTAATTCCTAATGTAGATATGTGGCCTACAGCAAACATATTACCTTCTTTTTTAAATATAATAGAATTTCTATCTAAATATAAGCCATCTTCTGTATTAGAATCTTTATTTTCTAAATAAGTACTACCGATATTAAAACCTCCTATCTGACCTTTAGTAGAATACAAAGCTCCTGATTGAGTTACTCTAAATGGTGCATTAACTCTATTCTCTTCTGTAGCTCCAGCCCATATACGAACAGAATCTGTATTATTACCACCTTCTCCTGTAATGCCTGCTACTACCTGAAAATCATTAGCTGTATTACCTGTTTGATAACCTACTCTTAATGAATTACCAGTAATAAAGTCTAATTTAGCATTTTTAGCTATTATTAGATCAGTATATATACTAGCTACATTCTGAGCTAATTCTTCCCAATATTCAGCTCCACCAGGAGTACCAGGTTTATTATCACTAGAAGATAAGTGTTTACCTTGTCCTAATCCCCTATCTATAGTAGATATACATTTGTATGCCTTATAGCCTGTAGAAGTTCCTAAATCTTTAATTAAAGCAATATCTAAGTATCTCAATGGTTGTACTGTTGGAGATACTTCACTTTCATTGCAATATAGTCTACCAGGCCACCATTCAGACCTACGTACTATTAAACCTTCTCCTGTATCACCTTTAGATACTTGCATTAACCAATCCGGATTACTATCGCTAGGTTTAGTATCAGTACCATTTATATTAACACATAACCATAAGTAACCTAATACACTTACTCTGTCATAATAGTCATAATGAGTATCTGGTTCCCAAGGTCCTCTATCGTTAGCATACTTTATTTCTTCTCCATTTGGTTTTACTTGAGTAATCTTACCGGTAAAATATACTGAGTTAAGGTATGCTGAATAACCAGTCATTTCATATCCAAATATATTAAGGTTACTTAAATCACCAAACTACATAGCTATATTGGTAGCTTTCTAATCCCAAGTATTTTGTTTTACTAAGTAACGAGTATAAGTACGAGTTGAGTAGCAAGATGTCTGACGATCTACATTAGTTTTATTACCATATGCTACAAAGTTCATTTGAGCACAGGGATGGAATACCATATTCCAATATTCATCTACTGGTCTAAGTTTATAACCAAATTTTTTATTTTGAGCATCTAGTATATTAGTAACTTCAAAGTATACAGTATAGAAACCTGCAAACTTTCTATTACCTCTACCATCATCTTCATCATTCTCAGCATTTTCATCTGTCTTCTCTGAATGGTATATACCCATACATAAGTCACCCATTGATACAGCTCCATATTCACCTTCTTCTAGCTTTAGTGTAATAACACCTGTCCATTCATCTGTTTGTTCTACACTTTCTATTACACCTGCACCAGGAGCATTCCACTTATCTCCTAATTGAATTTCTACACGATTGTATCTTAATTCAGGTACTTCGAGAAATCTACGTAAAGTAAGACTATCAAACTCAGCATGACCGTACTTATCAATCTTACCACCGAAACCAGTAAGACCTGATGCAAAACCTTCTTGGCCAAATATTGCTGATTCTTTAAACCATACTTCGTAAGCAGTAGAATCAGGCTTAATTTTGCTTAAGAATACATCATCGTATATCTCTGTATTCAGATTCTTATTAGTCCACTTCTATAATTCACTATCCCATGCTAATGCGTTATCATTACGTAAGTTACTAATAGTCACATCTTGTAAATCAACTAATTTACCAAGTAAGCCAGTTACTACTTTATTAGCAGCTATATTTGACCATCTTTTACCATCGTATTGAAGTAAGTCTAATTTAGCAGCATCTACTATATTAGTATCTTTCATCTACTCAATACGGTTCTGTAGATTTATCTAAGTCTGTAAATCACCTAAATTACCACGTAATTGTTCTATATCAGCAGTATTAGCCGATATATTATCATTAGACTTATCTAAGTCTGTATCTTTAGCATACTCTATTAAACTATCTGATATAGTCTTAATAGATGTAGTATTTTTCTGTACTTGTTCTTCTAATGGAGTCATTTTTCGCAAATTAAAAGTTCATCATAGAATGTCTTTATACCTAAGTCTACTCCTAAACTCTATTCTAACAATATAGCTTTATCATCAGTTTCAGAAGTATCTTTCCACATTTCATCCAAAGGATGTACTAGCTTGCTTATCAATGCTCTAAGACAATCAATCTATTCATCTGTAAGTTTTAAATCACTTTCTAATAGACGAGCAATATGATTAGCGCAAATCCATTTACATATACACGGTATACCTTGATTTGAGTTATACTTAACTTTTAAGTTGTACTCTTTACCTATTCTATATATATCATCTATTAGCATAATGAACAAACTCCATTTCTACAAGTTTTATTACAAGCAAAGCAATCGTGATTATTGTAGTAAGTAGTATTAGCATCTAAACATATATTTAACATTCTAGCTAAATCTGTATAATACTATACTGCATCATCTATAAGATTATTATTAATAGCATAACTTAATAGATCTTGTTTCAATATGAATAGAACCATTCTATCCATCTATTGATCGTCTAAACAAGTACTACAGTTCTTACACAATAACTCAACTTCTTTATAGTATATATCAGCCTGATTAAAATAGAACTAACTTGAATTGTCAATTGTAGCTATAAAAGCACTCATACAGAAATCTTCAAGTTTAGTAGAATCTATTACTATAGATAATCTCTATTCGTCTATTTTTACATCAGAACGATAGTCTGTACCTAATACTAACAATTTATATGAATGTTTATCAGGATTTACTGAACTCCTGTTAGAATAGTTATTCAGTGTGTCTATGTATAAATACAAATCTGAATCTACTGAATCAGGTATCTTTGTATCCAGTTCTACTACTATGTTATCTTTTACTATTGTTATACCAGTTATCTTCATATTAATACTTTTAAATAAAAAAGGCTACAGGGCTATTTAGCCCCATAGCCCTTGTCAGCACACTGAAACACTATTTTTATTATGCTACAGTTTCACCTTTGATAAATGACTGAATACCTTTATCAACGATACTACCTACCATGCTAGGACAGTATACTTCTGTAGTCAACGGAGTAGTCTTAATATACTGATTATCATTGCTAAGATACAGATTGTCATTTTCAATTACTGCACAATCGTATTTAGTACCCTCTACTACTTTACGAGCTTGTTCTACTTCAGGATATGCACCAGTAAATACATGACCTTTATAGCCCATGTAACGTACTTCTGCATCACGAACCTGTTTCCAGAAACCTCTACCAGGATTACCAGGAGTCTTAACAATAGTAGCACCAGCTACAGCTTCTGGCTGATTAGCAAGCAAAGCACCGGGAATAGTATGATACAGAGATACTTCCATATCTACTACTGAGTATTCATTCAATGAATAAACGCCTTCGTTATCATCCTTAACCATTGCAGTTAAAGTAAGAACAGCAGCAGCATCCTGAGCCTGAATACGACGATTCTTGTGAGCGTTAATCTTCTTCACAAAAGCTTCTGCCAATTTCTGTGCTCCATTTGATTCAGCGTATACTTCATAAGTATGAGTAAACTGGAAGTTATTAGCTTCAATATCCTTATACAGAACACGAAGTACGTATCTATGACCAGCTACTACAGTAGCATTAGTTAAAGTAACTACTACTTTATCCTGAGTAGGTTCTACATTAGCACCAATTACAGCAGACGGTTTAGAGCTCTTTTGAATTTCATTAGAAAATTCAATATTAGCTTTCTAAGCAACCGTACCGTTAGGCATGGTAACATTAATTTTCGGGCCTGCTACACCAACATAAAGTGAACTAGCTTTAGCAGCTTCAGCGGCAGTTTTAAGAATAGCTCTATTCTGATCAAACAAAGCTACTTCACCAGCATTCAAAGCATCAGCAGTAGTATAGCTAGCAGGGCATTTAGTACCGATAAGTACGGTATGAACTGAAGTTATCATATAAATTATTTATTTTAAATTAGACATATTAAGCGCTTCTGTCTATTTTCGCTTACTTTCTACTTTCCTAACTTGTTTAAAAGTTTAATTTCCACGTCAATAAGCGCTTTCTGTTAATGTTATTCCATTGAATTTACTTCATTAGAATATACATTATAATTTGGTAAAGTAGCCAGTATTAACTAAACTGCCAATTTAACTACTTCCATATGAGTATGACTAGGTAAATCTGTATACTCATCAGTAGGATTAGTTTTAAGGTCTACCTTACTTGGTTTTTTTAAGTACTCTATAGTATATTCAGATACTTTATACTGACCATCTGTGTACAAAGTAATTGTATTATCCTATATCAGTCTTATTGGTTTAGCTTTAGTGTACTTTAGATGATACTCTGATAAGGAGTTTTCTTTAATTCTATCTACTGTTTCAATAGTACCTTCTATAGTATCACTATACTTTATTTTGTAGTTACCTAAGGCATCCTTCTCCCAGCAATTATTTATTACACCATCTGCTGGAGCTATACCTGCTGTATCTCCTAATAATATTACATAATCATCAGGCAAGGTAACTGTGTATTCCACTTGGTTTATTTTAGAAATGTCTGTATCTTTATAAGTGTGCTTAGTAACTAGAGTACGTAAATCGTCAGTGCGCTTTTGGTCCTATTCAAAACCTCTTTGTTTATAATTAAGACCAGAATAGCGTGTCTTCCAGAATTTGTCAATAGCTTCATTAATGAATGATATTATAGTATCAGATGGTAATTTGCCAGCTAAAGATAATTCAGGATTGATTAACTGTAATCGTCTCTCTACTTCTATTTGTAATTCTCTAGGGCTCATTATTCATTTAAGCTATCAAGTTGTACTTTAGTTTGTGTTCTCTATGACTCTATAGTCTCTAGAGCAATTTCTACAGCTCTATCTATTACTTCATTAAGTACATAATCGGGTACTTCAGTAATATCTTTGTTATAATCTTTATAACTAATATTTTCAGGATACTTAATATAAGTAATATCCGCTGTATAGGATTCAGAAGACATACGTATAGGGTCTATATAGATCTTTAAAGTATTGTCTTCTAATACTGCTATAGGAGTTTCAATCCAAGGTATATTGTTATATGTCTGTAAAAACCCCTTAGCTTTCTCATGATCCGTTAATGAACATACTGCTGCTTCACCATTGAAATGAAGCACACAGTCTACATAAAACATTCTTTTAAGCTGTTCTCCATCATTAAAGAAATTAGATAAAGTAAGCACATTAGAATGTGCATAAGGATATACTAATGCCTATGCAGCATCTGTCTTAATTAATTTCTATAGATCAGCAATACGTTTAACAGCACCTTCAAATCCAACTTTTAGAGTATTGTTACCAGTGTATTTATTACATATTACTTCTATATAAGCCTAATTAAGAAATAGATCTATTTCTTCAGGAAGGAATGCAGGGCAGCCACCAAAAGCAACTGCCTCTGAATTCTTATCCATTAGAACTTTAAATGCCTTATGTAAATCAGATATTTTCATTATTTAGATTTAATTTCCTATTGTATGGCAATACGAATGTCTTGGTTCTTCTTATTATTCAAGTAAGCAATTACATCATCTATACCATTACCAATCAGATCTGTACCAAAGAAGTATTGAGTTCTATTCTTACGAATAATATTTTTAGCAATAGCTTCTTCAATAACAAAAGTAATTTCTTTATTTGGGTTATCTACCCACTTCATTATAAACTTATCAGGTGCAGCTTCAATCTGTTCACTAAGCTTAGCTTCAACCATTTCATTAGACAATGTATCAGATTTAATACCATATAGTCTAAGACACTTACGCATATCTTCAACAGACATCTTATCCATTTCTCTATATGCTTCACGTTTGATTTTGTTAATCTTATTAACTTCTTTAGCTTCGCTATCTTTATTGATAATAACATAATCAGTAGAAGATGTAACATTATTCAACCCATCTGCTACTCTCTTATGCTTTTTCAAGAACAAATATTTAAGCTCATCTTCAGGTCTGTCTGTATTCAGAATTAGATCTTTCCTACCAATTTTAATAGCAAACGTATCCCAAAATTTGCTGCCAGGTGAAAGCTATCCTTCTGCATAACCAATTTCTTTTTCTAATCTGGCTGCATCTTCTGCATTCAGGCCAGTATATAAATTACCAGAACGTGTCCAGTATGAACTGATATAGTCATAACATGTAGACCATTTAGTAATACCAGTCCAAGGGTTTGTTTTAATTATTCTAACGATTACTTCCATAATTAATTAATTAGATTGTTCAGTTAGTTCTTCTACTATGTAAAAGAAAGTATTACATTTTTTGCAGAAATGATTTTCAGAATTGCAGTATTTTCTTAAAGTGTTTGAATCTATTTTGAAGAATTTACAGCATTCTTTCATTGAGGAAAATTTTATAGTACTTTTGGTGTCAGCGTTTTCTGCAATAACTTTCTTTTTACTGTTCTCTATTAAGCTCTGAACATGAGCTTTCTTTTTTTCAGATACAACTCCTTTTCTAGCTTCAGACATCTTTTTTCTGGTTTCTTCAGAAATTTTTCTACCTAATGCTTTTTGGCGAATTTTTTCTTTAGTTTCCTCAGAATGCGTTCTACCAAATGTACCATCCCCGCCTTCCGTAAGATTGTATCCTATATTTCTATCTGTAGAGTTATACTGTTTTATCCAGTATTTTTCTTTTTCTTTTAGTTCATCATATGTATCAGCAAAATCAATTATTTCTAAAGTGAAATTATCTTCACCATATTTTGCCATAGAACGATGAATTGGAGAAGGTTCTCCGATGCGAGATTCATACCAATGATGGCGATATCTCGCACCTGAACCTTGATTTGTTATGCCTATATAAATCTTATTAGTAATCTTATTGGTGATTTTGTATACTTCGTTACTTTTCATATAATAGTTTTTAGTTATTTATATGATAAATAACGTCAGTTTCCATAAAAGGTTACTAATTATTTGAACTTATTTAGTCCTCTGCCTCCATGACTAATTCTCCACACGCACGCGGATCCCTTAACATTATTCCCATTTCTCCAAGGAAGAATACCGTATAGCCATCCTTACCGTTAGATCTCAGTGTATTCTTAGAGTTAGCATAACCAGACGGAGCTACAGCACCACCAGTATACCAAGTTACGAATTCACGATCTTTACGAACTACCTTAACGATATTGGCTTCACCATCACGACGACCCAGATCAAGGAATGTCATACGATATGATTCCAGAGGTTTCAGAGTAACCGGATGCAACTGACGATTATATGTAGTATCATCATACAACGGGAAGTACTTCAAAGTAAGCTCAATACCATTAGTCATCTGGTAAGTCTTGAACTGACCACCAAATTTCAGGTTATCACCAGAACCAGTTACAAATACAGTATCCATAAGGTTCATAGTAGCTACTTTTTCCTTCAAAATACGGTCAAATTCACGCATACCCATTTCACCAGTCAAAGCAACAAACTTACGTTCGTTAGTACCAAGTACATTATAAGACAGGTCGAACAAGAAATCTTCCAGCAATTCAGGAGTCAATCTAGTATACATACGCTTGTTAGACGGAGCAATCTGTTCCAGCAAACCAGCACCAATAAATACCGGACGACCGTTAGTACCTTTCAAGTTACAAGAACCATCCTTATTTACATTAGATTTCATGTAAACAAGCATACGTTCGCATCTCTTATACCACTCACGCAAAGCTAGCCATTCCTGATAGTCAGCCCACAAATAAGATTTCTTACCAGTCTTAGGATCTTGCAATGCAATAGCCATTACTGTAGAGTAAGCAGAACCTGTAATATCGTAGTTAATACGAATAGTAGTCAGGTAGTTACGCATCTTAAAGTGAGTACTATAGTTCAGGATATCACCTTCTTCACTGTATTCCTCAACGGCAGAAGCAAGACGAGATACTTGAGAACCAGCTTTCAAATATTTAGCAGGTATATATGAAGTAGGATTACCATCTGCAATAAAGCAAGTATAAACCCACAAATTACCATCCTGATACGGAGCACCAGCAACACGCAACTGATAATCTTTATTATCAAGTTCAAGAATAGCTGTAGGACCAAACCAGTTTTCTTCTAACCACAGATAAATAGGAGTATTACCTAAACCAGCTGTAGTATTGTCTTCAATAGCAGCACCATTCCATTTAGCATCTCTAATGGTAATAGCTCTATCCGCATCAATCATTACATTCCACTCCCAGTTCGGCTGATCAATAGTCATTACATTACCAAGACCGCCAGTCAGCATGTCAAGGGAAGTATTGTAACCATTATCTTTAGTTCCAAATACATAAGACAACACGGTAGCAACCTGATACGGATTCTATTGCGAAGCTGCTGAAATCTTATTCGTATCAATCAGGTCAGAGAAACGCTTACCTTTGTACAGAACTAAGTTATTAAGAATATTATTATCCATAAAATATTAGTAAATTATAATTTAGTTGTTATTTAATCTACACGCAATTGTCGTGCAAAAGAATCCCACATAGACTCAGTGCTAGTGTTATCCTGTCTTCTAGTCTTTCTACTTACTCCTGTTTTACTTAAGCTATTTTTAAATTTATTAATAGCCGCAGTAGAGCCTTCGCTCTTTGCTGCCTTTAGTAAAGTATCACCTTTCATAGTAAAGTAGGCAGACTCGAGTAAGTTTTTCACGCTTTTGGAATAGTCTTTCTGATACTGAGTCTTTCCATCAGCTGTGGGTTTGAATATATATTCTAATAATGCCTATTTATCTTTTTGAGGTATTTTAATTCCACGAATATTATCCATGCCCTTTATTTCTGTCACAACGGAGTTAAAATACTCCTGTTGACGCTTTTTAAGCTCGTTAGCACTCTTTTCTTGCTCTTCTAATAGCTGTTGTTTCTTCTACTCTCTAATGTCTCTAAGAGCTTCTAATGCATCCGTAGCTTCATCCTCAAGTAAACCAGCATCTTCATATTTAGTAAGCTTCTTATCTATTTGCTTACTACTAAACCCTTTTTCTTTAAGGAATTCCTTAATAACTAATTTCTGATTTACTTCATTATCTTCAATCTCAAAATCTTCCAAATCTAGCTCTCCATCAATTTGGAAATAATCCTTCAAATTACCACCATTTTTAACAAACTTATCCAGTGCTTCTACTTCTTCACTAGCGTACTGTGGTACTGAATTCTCTTCAATTACCTCTTGGAAGTACTCTACTAGTTCTTCAGGAGTTTGAGGTATTTCTTCATCCTCATCTAATTCCCAACCCATTTTATCTGATAAAGCTTCAAAGAATGTAGCTACTGCATTATCCTCAGTATTATCATCTATCTGATTATCTGCATCAATTACAGTATCATCATCTACTTTATCATTCTTATTATCTTTATCATCCTTAGAAGAATTATCATCAGGATCCTATTTATCGTCTTTATCTTCTTTTTTATCCTGTTTAGTATCCTTATCGTCATTAGAGCTACCTTTACCTTTTTTAGTAAGAGCTTCTAATTCTTCTTCTGTTAATTCTTCACTTGCTCCATCTATAATATCACTATCATTAATAGATGTATTATTATTTATTACACTACCTGGCATGAATTCTTCAAATACTTCAAAACCGTTCAATGTATTGCTATCCATAATTATATATAATTAGATTATTATTTTTTCTTTCTTCCTTTGTGTTTCCAACGTCTGCTGTTCTAAGCAAATATAGCTCTTCTACGTGTTAAAGGATTCTTACTATGCGTAAGTTCCTCAGTAGTTTTACCTGTTCTTTTCTTTAGAGCATTAAACTTACCTCTATTCTTTTTCTTAATATGAATACCACCATACTTATATGAAGGTATGGGATAAACCGGCATAATTCCTGTATAGTCTATTAGATCATTCATTTAAGTATTTATTAGGTCCTAGACTAGAACAATCAAATGGCTGATTTTCTACCAAACAATCTATTAAATAGTTTATAATAAAATCCTTTTCGTCATTAGTAAAATAAGAATTCTACTCCCACTTATCTAAAATAGCAAACTATTCTGTAGTGTAATATAAATCCGGATTAGGATCAATGTATCCATATTTCATAGATACATAGTCTTCCATAAACTATTTCCAGCGTTTGCCTTTTTCAATTACTTCTTGTAAATTCAAGATTTTATTTTTTACATTCTCAGCGAATTTATTTTTCTTGTTCAATTCCATTATTGAAATATTTATTTACTCCAATTGCTCCTATACCTAACAAAGGTATAGAATTAAACCATTTAGTATATGCAGATAAGCTCTTATGTTGTTTATAAGCTCTTTTAATAGAATCTTTATCACCTAAAGAATCCATATATTTCTTAATTAAAGCAGTAGATACAGGTTCTTCTAAACTACTAATAGCTTTATCATTATACATTCTTGTTCTTAACTAATTCATGTAAGCTTTCTATTCTGTACCCAACTTAAAATAATCATCCTTTACATCATTAGTTTTCTTTAAAGATGCTTCAAGTTGTTTAAGCATATTATTATTTGTAGAAGTATCTCTATTTCTACTAATTATGAAATCTGTATAATGATTTAATTCATGTCTAGCTAGTTCATCTGCTGCCATAGGTCTGTAACGCATCTCCTATAGGGGTTATATTAGCAGCATTTTCTAGATCAAATACAGGTTTAAGTCCTTGCTCTTTAGGTCTACCATCGGGAGTTCTACCTAGTTTAGTATTAATAGCTTTAGTAAAGTCATCATCCGGATTACCTACTTCACCTCCTTCTGCATAATTATAAGCGAAAGTATTAGTTAGATCTGATATATCCTGAGTAGTAAGATCTTTCCATTGATCAGGAATTGCAGCACCTTTATCTATCATTTCCTATATATCATCAGAGCTAAGTTGCCTATTAGGATCAATATAGTAATTACCAGTATCGTCCTTTAAAGTCTAATTCTTACCTCTAAAATCCCAAGTCTATGCATGTTTCTCATTAGCTTGATTTACATAATCAGAATACTAAGGATCATTACTAGGTATATTTATATTTGGAGTAGAATCTAAAATAGCTGGATTGTTATCCCCTACTATGTGACCTACACCTTCATGCCATGTATTTCTAGGTGCTCCATAATATGAATACATACTCGGTACTGCAAATCCTTTAGTACCTTTGGCATTAATAGCTTGTAACTGAGATTTAATATTCTGATCTGTTGGAGTATAACCCTGTGATATTAAGTTATCTCTCATAGCTTCTGTAGGATTCTTCCAAGTAGCTTTATCTATATCTGAAAGTATCTTATCTAACTTACCATCTCCTAATTGAGAACTATATTTTGGATTTTTAGCTCTTTCTTTATACCAATTAGTAGCAAATTCTTTCTAGTAAGCATTTTGATTCTACAACATTACATCATAGTCCAATTTGTCTTCTATGATTGATTCTTTTCGTATATCTTTCAATGATTTACGAGCTACTTCTCCACCATCTGTATACACGTTTATAGGACCTTCTTCTTTTGATTTAGTATATACTTTATCTCCAACAAAGTAAGTATTGTAACCTATTTTAGCATCTTCTGCTAATCCTTTCCAGAATGTAGGATGTAAAGATGTTTTTAATATTTCTCCTGTTTGAGGATTTCTAGTAGGCAAATGATAAAATCCGTCATTTTCTAAAATAGGCTAAGCTCCTGATTCATATGCTCCTCGCATATTATATTCAGTATCATCTGTATACTTAAGATTATCAGGTAAACTATTCCTCCAATCCCAATAGCCTTTACCGGGATTATTCTCCTGGTAAGACTTTAGGTTTTGCATTCTCTATTTAAATGCTTGTTTATCCATGTTAATATTCACATGTTTCTAAATATAACTCTAATAAATTAATAAGATTTTTAGGATCAGAAGAATGAGCTCTAAGAGATATCAATGGTTTTTCATCTACCCTTGCTATCTTATCACGCAATAGTAAATGATACTTTAGACCATCTCCGTCTAAATCACAAGTATACCACCAATAACAATTATAGTTATCATTAAGATCTTCAGGGTATTTTTCCTAAAGATATTTTATAGTTTCATTCTTGTCCATAAAATTTTATCTTATCATTTACTACCTTTACCTTTTTTACCACCGGATTTCTTTCCGCCTTTTCCGCATGCCATAATTTATTCCTGCTTAACTTTTATAATATTTATCACTTAATTTGTTAGCCCATTTTTCTGTATAGAAATGGTAATAGTCATCATTTTTACACCACAACTTGTGTACAACTGCGTGAAGTATAGATGGTAAGCCTACTACTAACAAGTATAATGGACCTAGATATTTACTCTGTATAGTATGCCCATATTCATGCTTGATATACTTATGATTATGTACTACTATGTATTTGCCAAGTGTAATTCCTCCCTTCATATTAGGTGATACTTTTACTTTGGCGTTATCGTCTATATTTATAATAGTTCCAGAGTATAAAATAAATAATATTTTACCTATTATATTCTGTGGTAATTGCCATAAATACAGACCAAATTTCTTCAATTTATTCATATTACTTCTCTCCTACTACTTTATTCTGTTTTGCAGTACGTGCTTTTAATTGTTCACGTTCCATAGCAGCTTTATCTTTCTACTTCTGCAATTCCATTTCTTGCTTCATTTTCTGCTTTTCAAGTTCAATCTTCTTATTCTCAATTTCACGTTTCATTTCCATTTCACGTTTCTTATTATTGAACTCAAATTGTTTAGAAGCAATATCAGAATTTACCTTTTGTTGTTCAATAGCTTGTTTACCTATTTCTATAGGATCAGGTATTCCGTTCATGTCTTGATCCATATTTTCAGCACCTCTATAAGCATTTAATTGAGCAACAGTAATCTTAGTAGCATTATTAGAATCAATTTCATACTTCTTAAGATCCATTTCTGCTTCTTTAAGCATAAGCTCTTCTTCTTTAATTTCATTCTGAATCTGAGCCATTTGCTGTTCACGTTCTGCTTGAGCTTGTTCCATAGCCTATTGCTATTCCATTCTCTTCTACTCTATTTCTTCTAATTTACCTCTAATCATAGTGACATTATCCATAGTAATAATCTCAGCTATATCAAGTAAACTAGCTCCATTTTGCATAGCAGGTTGCATCAAGTTCTTAAGAGCTTCTATTTGCTATTGATTCTTAGTAGTATCTTCTACAAATATATCCATATCTTCATAGAAGAAATCATCTGATAAAGTTAAAAATGCTCTAGTAGCATCATCTAATACGTACTGTATACTAGTCTTGTTATCTTTCCAAGCATGTTTAGCTGTGTCTAATAACATAGTTAAACATTCTTTTTTTACCTGATTGTGAACCCAAAACCAAGGTTCAGTAATATGAGCTGACTATACTACAGATCTTTCTACATTACCTACTAATTCATTAGATGAAATAGAACCTTCTCTTTGTTTACTTACTCCAGATATTTCAGATAACATAGATTCTATCTTATCCATTAGATTAATATACTAGTCTATAGTATTAGCCATAGTAAGATCAAGTGCTGATATCTAATTGAACTAACTAGGTTTACCGCCTTCTCTACCTGGAATATCCCAACCTTCTTCATAAGGATTTACAAAGTTAACTCCAAGGGCTGATAAATAATGCATCCACTTAGCTACATCTATATTCATAGACTTAGGTATCTAAGTAATATCCATAGTAACTACTTTACCTTTATCTCTAGCCATAGCTAATTCAAGACGATACCATAATACAATATACATATATTGCAGTGGTTTCATCATACTAACAAGACTGCGTGGTCTACTGTTAGTATTATTGTATATTACTCCAGTATATGGTAATCTTTGAGCATTTGGATTATCAGCAGATATATGCTGATACTCAACAGGTTGTATACCAACATATAAATCTTGTCCTATTCTATATCCTTCCCATACTTCGATAATCCATTTCCATTCAACATCAAGTTCATTACCTGTTTCTTTATAGGTTTCATCTACTTGATACTCTTCTGGCATACCTGTTTCAGGATTGATTATATTGACAAAACCAATCTTCTTTAAAGATTTCCAACAGCAATGCCATACGTGTATATTATCAGCTTCTTCAAAAGGATTAGAACTAAAGCCATTTATGCTGTGAGTTTTAATGTGAGGATAGTCTAAAGATGTCTTTCTTACTTCTGGAGTTACACCACCTTTAGAGCGATCATCCATCATATCTAGCAACTCATTTAGTTGTTTTTCTGACATTTTATCATATAACCTATCATATACTTCAGTTAGAGACATAATCATCTCATAACAGCACCATTGGGCATCATGTATAAACTCTAAGTCAGATGTATCTGAATCATAATCAAAGTATATTGGATTGATACGCTGCAAACAAGGTTCTCCATTTACTATACCAACATAGTATATTTCTTCTCCACCTATTAAAGCATCTTTCCATCCTTTAAAGAACTCATGAGTAATATTTAATTTATTCTTTAAGTAATTAAGGCTATGATATGCTGTTATTTCAGCAATATCCTTATAGTCTTTACTTATGTACTTTTGTATCTACTCAGGAGTCATTATTTCTCCAGACTATAATGCTTCTTGATATCTAGCTTGTTCTTCAGGTCCTAGTTTGCTCATGATTGTTGCTTGAATATAATCAACAATCATCTGTTTAGCTTTATCCTGTATTTCACTAGTAGCTATATCACTAGTATGAACTACTCTGAAGTTAAATGGTCTTTTAGTTTCTTCTCCTAAAAGTAAATCAATTTTTGGTTTTATTATATTGTAGTCCTGAGCCATCGCCGGAAATCCATCCTATTGTTTGAACGGATTAGTAACATACTTAAGATCTTTCTCGCTGTATATACTATTATAAAGATCATAGTAAGTCTACATTTCCTCTTTGCGGCTTCTATTATTACCATCTCTAGAACTACCCTGACTATGTCCCGCTATGTAGTCTACACAAGCTTCTTTCCAGTCTTGAGTCTTCTTAGACATGGGTAGTCTCTATAAGGGAAATTGATTAATATTTCTCATAATTAAAACATATATGCTTCTATATTATCAGCCATTTCGTCGTCACGAAACCACTGTTGAGTAAAAATAGGTCCTTCAAATAGTACCCTATTTCTATTCTCTTTTTTTACTTCTTTTACTTTAACATTATATAGCTATTCTCTGTAAATCATTACCTGTGTCAACGCCATCACGCGGTCAACGTTAACTACATCATTTGCAGCTATAAGCTCTTCTAATAGCGGTTCTGACATAATGTTGTATACATTTTTCTTTCCATCAGCATTAATATCATTAAGCCAGTCTTTTATAAGACCCCAACCCCACTATTTGATCTGTTTATTCATATGACAACCTTTCTTTCTATTTACTTTAGAATTACTAACAATATCGTTAATAATATCAGGTTGGTCAGCTAGTAAATAATCACAATGCTTATTAGTAAAGTAAACAAATATACCTTTATTTTGATTTTCATACATTGCCCTAGCATTGTAATATAATAATAATTTCCTTACATTTTCATAGAACTCTTCTGCTGATTTAGGTCTACCTGTATATTCAGCTACTATAATATCTGAATATTGTTCTATAGATTGAACACGCTTATATATAAAGCAGGAACCTAAAGATGTAGTACTTGATTCATCATAGTCATATGAGTCAATACCAGCTATATAAAGTCCAGGGCTAGCATCCTTATTTGGATGTTCCCATATTACTATAGATCCAGTTGGGTCATCTCCTATCAGAGCTCCTGTAGTTTCATCTCTTTTAGTTCTTAAAGGATAATGAGTTATGTCTCCAGTCTTCTTAATTACCCATTTAATAGTACCATCAGGTTGCTATACTAGATCTCCTACCTATTTATGATTCTATAGTTTCTTATTAGTTCTAAGTAATGATAGCTATTCCTATAATTCTTTTTTGGGGAATATATTACCATTAAATTCTAGCATAGCCTCAGCAGGAGTAATAGGTCTCTCTGCTACATATCGGTCTACTGCTGCATTACTAGTAGCATTAGATATTACTATCTATCTTTCGGCTAATATATGTTCTAAAGACTTTTTTCTAAACGTATTACCATCCTCATCCATGTATATACGTTTACCTTCTTTATCACGTATATCAAGGTTAGTATATTGAGGTACAAAGAATCCGCACTTATTAGTAGTAGCTGTTTCATCCCATATGTTATCAAATCCTAGACAGTTATAACCATCTGGATTATAGAACATATCCTTCATAGTTTCAAATGCACTACCTTCGTCACCACCTGTTCCCCATACGATCATAGTACCGAATGCTATACCGTCCACTTCTACTGACGGTCTTGCAATTTGCCATGCAGCCCCTAATTCTGAGAAAGAACCTCCCTCTTCAAACAAAATAAGATTAGCTTTCTTACCACGAACTACATCAGGATTATCCTTTAGAGTAACACCAATAATCTCTGATTTATAACCCATTTCTATTACATTGCCGTAATCATCTTTAGTATAGAAACCAGCACGCCTACGCATCTAAGTATTAACAGATCTTTTCTTACCCCATGCTGTATTCTTATCTATAAAGTCCATATAGTCCCATGCTTTAGTAAGAATACCATCATCAGTCAAATACTGTTTATTTGATGCATATATAAATGTTTTACTATTGGGAATTAAGTAATAGTTACGACAAGCCATAGCTCCTCCTTTATAAGAGAAACCCTTTCTACGTGACTTTAATAAGCATAAATGTTTACCTACTTCTTCTGCTTCCTATACTGCATTAAAATAGTAATAGTCATAATCCCAGAAATCAGGAAAGCTAACCTCATTAACACGTTTTACTACTGTATTACCTAACTTATCAGTAGTAATATGATTAACTATTCTAGATATAGGACAATAGTTTAAATAAAAATAGTTATATCCACTGATAAAATCTCCATCATCAGCAGTATAACCATTAATACATCTATCTCTTTCTTCATCCCAGAATTTGTAAAATTCTGTGGTTCCTTCTGGATACTGACAGTATTGTCCTGTATTTAGAAACTATATTGAAGCCTAACGAAATTTATTACTATTTACTATCTTTTTATTAAAGTCTACCATATTTGTTTTAAAAAAGGGGCGCGTTTCACAACGAACCCCTTCCCAACTTATTGATTTTTAAATATTAAAAACATGATGTTGCGGACCCACGACTCGAACGGGAACCGATGGTTATGAGCCACCAATGATACCTTTTCACCAATCCGCAGTACACAGGTTTATACGTGACACCTGTTTAACACGCTGGCTTACGATCCAGTCCTTCATTAGCTGTGTTTACTATTGATCAGATAGTAAGTGACTTAGGAAGTTACGTTGCTCCTCAAAAGCTTCAATATTTTTTAAGTAGTTTATCAGTACGGATCGCACTTCTGCGCCCAAATCCTTTAATATTTAACGTGCAGTTTGAATATACTACATTACAGTTTTTCTGATAAACTACTTATAAGGAGATTTCCAGTGACTGCAACTCAGTTTCTTAAGCTGAGGTTTATACGCCTTATATTTAGTACTCCTTACCTGGGCTGATGTTTACCCCAGACTACCTGTTCACGATAACTACCTATCCAACAAGTTTCCTTCTGCTATTATAGTTTCAAAGGACTGGTATTTTAATTGGTAGCCCCACTACGACTCGAACGCAGACTAAGAGGGTTAGATCCTCCTGTGCTAACCATTACACCATAGGGCAGTGCACGTAGATATATTTTAATTGCCTCTACGTATGGCAAGTGTATTTAGAACCAACTAAATAGTCTCTTATACCAAGGCTTCTTAACAACTACCTTACATAATACAGCGTCTACTTCTTTAACTTGTTCCCAGAAGTCTGCACCATCTTTAGTCAAATCAAACGTAATAATCAATTTTGTTTTCATAATTTGCTTAGTTTATTCTTAAAACGTATTGTTTAATTTAGGTTATAAATTAATGTATTATTTCACCAACTCATAAGGATTAACCTTAGCATCACCTTTAACTTTACCCATAGCTACCTCTTCGGCCTTGACCATATTCTCTAGAGTATCAATACTTTTAAGTACATTACCTACAGAGGTCATACCAGCCAATAAGTCTTTAATTTTCTTCTCATCTAGAGTATCGTCAAGCGATTCTTTATAGTACTTACTGATGCTATCTAATTTCAGTCTCATATTATCAAGCATCTCCAGCGTACGAGTATAACAGAACGCTTTATAGTCGTTTTCACAGCTAATCTCTTCAGCAGTAAATTGGTAGTTTTCATCACCAAATATTTCTTTTTTTAGCTTTTCCTCTCTACTGTCAGCTTCCATACTCTGAACATACGGACTATTCCATTTATTCATAAGTACTATATAACTAATTACTTTAGTGGCGTGCTCTTTATCTGGCTTATCAGCATCCCATACCTTTCTAAAGCATGGGATACCTAAAGCATCTGAGTGAATAACTACTTTACCACCTATAATATCAAATAGTTTCATTAACTTCTATTTTCTTAGTTAAGCTTTCAAACCATCTACTAATGTCATCTTTAGCTACTAGATCGGTGCATACTACTACTTTAGTATCATAATCTACTCCATTCCAGTTAACAAAACACAGTATTAGGTCTCCTTCATTATAATTTATTACCTCAGTATCAGTAATTACTTGTCCAGACTATTTAGCAAAGAACGCACCTCTTACATCAAAATCACTGGGTGTATTTTTAATGGCATTAGTTTCAGTATCATATAGAACTTTATTGCCGTATTTGTTTATTAACAGTTTATCCATATTAATAATTTGAGGTACATTCACATTTTAGATCACAATCACTACAAACTTTTTCAGTACGTTTTGCATTTTCCATTTCTTCAATGAATTTCTTTTTACGTTCAAAGTGATTGTTTAAATCACTGTTATTAATAATAATTAAATCTCCTTCTTTTTCATTGCCAATACGGTACATAAGCATTACTACATTACCTTTTTCTACTTTATATTCTTTGCCAGATCTTATAAGAATACCGTCTTCATCAACAATCCACACATAATCTATATCGTATACTGTGTCAATATATTTTAAATCTAATGTATCAGTATTTAATTTTATTATTGCTTTTCTTTTATCTAAAACGTATTTATTCATAATGTCTAATTTTTAGTCAATTCTATAACCTAAATAATATTCCTTACTTAATCTCTATAGTATACTTTCAGCTAATTTCTAAGGTACATTTGGATTCACATACTCTGAATTATTCTTGTACTTCTGTAGTATCTCCTGAAACTACACTATCTCCTTTTCCAGACTCTGAGTTGTTATATTGCTGCGTATATTTTTCATATAATTTATCACACAAGTAATCTATCTGATCTGCTCTATCAAGTGTAGCTCCTTTGTTAGTATTATCTATAATCATATCTGTTACAGCATCTAACATATCTCCACTAAACTGATCATACATAAGTTCTCCAGATAGTATCAATTCTTCTACTTTATCAAATAGCTTCTTCATCTTCTTTGGTAATATAGAACTATCAGTATTACTTTTTTCTATATTCCACATTGCTATACTTTCTTCCTTTGTCATTGTTTATTAAATTTAATTACGCTACTACTGATACAACTTGCTGCCCAACCAAGTAAATAAGCATAGCATTCATTTCTGCTGAAAACATCTGCTGATAGTCCAAGACTATCGAATATATAATCTGTAACATGTGTTGCCTCATGAGGTATAGTATTTGATAAATCATCACTATCTAGATCAAAAATAAGTACTAATACACCAGATCTTCCTGAATTCTTGTGTATTACTGGTATTGTCATAGCACTAGTACATCCTGTTTCATAATCTTCTACTAGATTTTTATAGGTATCTGGATTCTCTTTAGTAAAATCATTTATATTACAAAATACAAACATCTTATCTAGATCTGTAATTTCAGTAGCAACCCAAAGTAATCTAGGATAAACTACAGGATCGTATTTGTCAATTTTTCTTTTCATACTGCTTCTTTAACTTAATTTTACCTAAATATGTGAATCTGATAGCTTTATCTTCCATATTTGTAATAGCTTCATTAGCAAATCTAAACGGGCTATTGCATATTACCTCAATAACATGATATGGTAGATTGTATCTATTACTTAATTTAGTATATATACTTGGTTGATTTTTCATTGAAATTTATTCTCCTGTAATACTTACATTCATCTAAAGTAATAGGTCCACTTATAGTATTTGGTCTAATTACATTAATAATATCAGCTATATCTAGCCAGTTATTAGAATAACGTAAACTACCTGTTATAACGGCTAATTTATTTGCTTCTAACTTACTATACTTACGTATAGGTTCGTATATGGCAGTATCATTATCAAAATTACCATTAATACTTAAGAGTTCTGTTTTTTGAGTAATAAGAGTAAATTTATTATAAGGAAGATTCTTTCTTGAGATATTACACCAAATCTTCTTAAGTAAGCTATAATCTTTCCAAACTATAATAGATCCAGGCTCAAGCATTGTTGATTGTATTTTCATCTTTATTCAATCTTAAAATTATAGTTATTTGTACTCTATCACCGATTACTTCTGGTATTAAAGCCTTATTAACTATTACTTCATCCTCAATTTTACCTTTTACAAGTATACCAGAATTCTTAAATTTAGTAATATATCTACTTAAGTTATCTGGAGTAATACCAAGGGTTTTTCTGATATACTTTCTATTCTCAGTACTAATTACATTCTTACTGATATTGGGGAGTTTAGGAGTATTTATATCTATTTGTATAAATGTAGATAATAGTTCTAACTCCCTATCAGTAAGTTTAAGGATACCATTAAGGCTTCTTAGAAATTCATTATATAAATCGGTTTTAGATACTCCTTTAACCAATTTATTCATTTTCTAGTCTAGCTTTAACGTTATCTGCAAATTTAATTAAATTGTAAAGTACTGTTTCGGATTCTACTTTAACGCAGGGTTGTAATTCTCCTTTTTCAAATTTTTCCTGGTTTTCTTTAAGATTCTGCTTATATTCTTTGATTTTCTCTTCTAAGAACTCTATAGTATCTTTAACAGTATCAGATGTAGAATCTACTTCTACCATAATCTCTTTCTCTACTAATTCTTCAGCAGTATTAGTATCTATCATTGCTGATCTAAACTTATCACCACAGTATACATCAAGAGTATATGCGTCCAATTCTTCATTATAAGAAAGAAGATCACCTTTCTTAAAGAATCCGTCTTCTTTTACTACTTTTAAATTTTTCATACTTTTACTTTTAATAGCTATTGTTGTTCTACTAAACCTAAAACGGTTATGTTAAAAATTTGTTAATACTTTTTAACATTTGTTAACATTTAAGGTATATATAAAGAAAAACCCTAGCCAAAGCCAGGGTTTATCTGTAATATTTATAATAAAAATTTCATGTATGTATAAATATTGATTATTTACAAATTGCGATTATATCGTATGTTTTGACTAATTGACTGTTTTTGAATAGATCGAAGTCTTTAGCAAATTTCTTATTATATACTACCTTATCTCCGACATTTAATTCATCTTCTTTATATGAAGATGGCAAGGCTAAAACAATACCAGTAGCCCATTCAGATTCTACTTCTTTTGTTTCTGTCTTTGTTTCATACTTATTATATCCTTCTTCATCCTTCTCCCCTGTAGGAATTTGCTCTGTAATTTCCTTAGTAACCATAATAGGGTCTAAAGGCTTCACCAATGCATCCTTTAAGAAGGTATAATTAAGTTTCTCTAAAACTGTTTCTAATACTTTATCTTCGTTCATATTCTTTAACTTAGTTTAATACTATAACGTAAAGTATAGTCATAGGTTCTTATTTTATTGCTTTATTTTAAGTATATTACCGCCATTAGAAGTACAGTAAGTAACTGCTTTAACTGGGCAAGTTAATTGATTTTGAAAGTAGCAACCATCACATTTACCTCCTTTGGATGATTCTACTATAAACTGTTTACCATTTATATCTATAGGTAGTTTATTCTTTATTATCTTTGTCAACTCTGGATCATTTATTGTCATTTACTTTTCCCTTTCCGTGCTTATCTAAGTAAAGCATAGCTATTGCATTCCAAGCTACAGCAGCCAAATGATTTACTTTAGTTTCTTCGTCAATTTTAGTTCCTTTTTCATACTCAAGTAAGTGTCTTAACATAGCTGCTTTATAACGTTGATAACCATTTTCTAAGCCTTGCCAGTTATTATCTCCATACTTAATAGAACCAGCTGTATAAAGCTTTACTATGTCTTCAATCTCTTCTAAAGGTAGTAAATCCCATCTTAGTTTACCATCTTGGAAATCATTCTTCTTCCCGCTCTTCTCGCTTCCCATAAATATATTCAAAATAATCAACTATGAATTGAGCTGTCTCTTTATCCTCTCCGTCTTCTATATAAGAGTTTATCACCTTTTCTCTTATGTCATTGGTATAAAAGAGAATTAAATTATCAAAGTCTTCAGTACTACCAAATTTTAGGAACTTGCTGTAAATATTCTTCAGACCCTTGTTTGAAGGGTAATATTCTACTGCTTTTATTTCTGCCATAGTATAATCTTTTTAAGTATATAACCTTGAGTACAGTAATTAGTAACTCTAGGAGGACAACTATTATGATATAAACTACAACCTTCACACATACCTTTATGCAACTCAGGTACTAACTGATAAGGTTTATTACCATGATATATTATCTTTCCAGAGTAGGCTTTATCAACTTTAGTTTCTTTATTCATATGTATTATCTTAAGTAAAGTAGTATAATTAATTTATCTAGAGTAAGAGCAGTTATGTATGGCTTACTTATGATATAGAACTTATTAGTCTGCATTAGTAGCCTAACCCCTCTTACTCCCCTATAAACGTCTAATATGCTATTTATGTTACCTTTTCTTTAACATTTATTAACATTATTTATGATTATTTAACGTTATTAAGTTAATTATTTTTAACATTTATTAACAATTCCTTTAGTTCATTAGCTAGCTTCTGTGCATCAGGATGAGCTGCACCACTACATCTGAGCTTAAAGAATCCTTCCCAATCGCTTTCAAAGCCTGTCATTACTAGTTCTGTTTTAGTAGCATTAGGTAGTACTACTCTTGCTTCTTGAGGTTTATAACCCATATCAAGCAATGATTTATAATAGTCTTCGCATTTCTGTAATATTTCGCAGAAATATCTTTCTCCAGATTCTATAATAGAACTGTTATAATTCCACCAAGAAGGCATAATAAAGGTAATTTCATTATTAAATTTATCTTTAGAGTAGTTACAATATCTTTGAGACTCCTGTGCAAAGCTAAATACTCTATGTCTTACAAACTCATGACTTACTCCTCTATCACATATAAATTTCGCTGTAATACGTATCTCATGATGCTCTGTAGGCTCTACTTGATATTGTAAATCATCTAATCTATTATTCTCTACTATAACACGCATATTAGTAGTTATATAATAGAAATAATCATCTTCATTTACTTTAGAGTACTTATTTCTAATATAGAATATAGGATCTCCAATGTTCATAGCTGTCTTAGCAATAGTAAGATAAATAGTACCGTGTTCTAGTATAGCTCCATGCCCTAACTTGATCATACGATCTACAAACTCTTTAGCACTATCTTCTGTTATATTATTCTCACTCTTATAACAAGTTCTCCCTGCTAACTCTATCATCTTATAAGGATCTTTCTCCTCAATTATCTGTACGCTAGATTCTATTAGTTTCATATTAGTTAAATTTTATCTTCTATTATTTCTACTGGTATCATATATACGTGCCCTTCATACTCTGGCAGACCTTGTTGTACCACGTAATACTGTTCATCTACTTTTACTATTTCAGACCATCCATCATCTGTAGGTCCTATGTAAGCAGATCTCTTATATAACTCTATAGACTTACTAAACGGAATAGTATTACCTATTATTTTATACTCAACATTCATACTATTATAACGCATTGATTAATAATAATTACAAAAATTTAACAAATTTTATAAAAAATTTAGAGGTATAAATGCCCGTGTGTGGACTACCACAAAACAAATCCCCCACCCCTGTTAGAAATTGGGAAGCCCCCGGTAGGGTTTGATGAGTTTACTTATGAAAATGCAACAGAAAGCAAATCAACCACTACTGTCAATCATTGGATTATTAACTAAATCTTACTTATTATGTTATCTGATTGTTTATTTACTCCATCTGATACAGATGAAGATTATGCTGATGCATGGTTCAATTGGGATTAATATAAGGGCTGTAATAGCCCTTATTTGTTTGATTATTAACTAAAACTTTATAAATATGCTTAACAAAATCAAATTGTATATAGGCTATTGGCTTATTATGTTGTCTTTCTATCCTTATAGGAAGGTATTTGCGCGCGATTGGCTTACTCTTAAAGAGTCATTCAAAGTAATATCACATCCTGATGATTATGACAGTGCTACTGTTGCATCAAATTATACGTTATTTGCGTATACAAATATTGAGTTACGTAGGAAAGTAGAACTATTTAAACTCATTAAGTCATGAGTAAGAAGAGTAAAATGAAAGAAAGAGAGGAAGCTTCTTATATAGCTCCTTGTGAAGATGTAGTTGTTGAATTACCTTTTATGGTAAAGAGAGTAA
>SKEY01000046.1_pt4 | contig 95346 bp, 90 predicted proteins | sample 4843871 | NCBI WGS metagenome assembly SKEY01 (sample SAMN11008797, study PRJNA524170) | human gut metagenome | biome: Human fecal sample; material: Feces; isolation source: fecal sample from pouch patient p36 | host: Homo sapiens | place: Israel: Tel-Aviv | collected 2016-12-04
CGCCCCCCCCCCCCCCCCCCCCCGATTCCTTACACGATCTTCTTGCCGAAGACGGCGGCGATCTCGCGCAGCTTCGCCACGAGCACCTTGAACTGGGCCGGCGTCAGCTGCTGCGGGCCGTCGGACAGGGCCGCGGGCGGGTTGGGATGCACCTCGATCATGAGGGAGTCGGCGCCGGCCGCCACGGCGGCAAAGGCGAGCGACGGCACCAGGTCGCGCTGGCCGGCAGGGTGCGACACGTCGATGCACACCGGGCACAGCGACTGCTTGTGGATCACCGGGATGGCGGCGATGTCCAGCGTGAAGCGCGTGGCCGTCTCGAACGTGCGGATGCCGCGCTCGCACAGCACCACGTTGTCGTTGCCTTCCGCCGTGAGGTAGTCGGTGGCGGCCAGCCATTCGGCGATGGTGCCCGCGAAACCGCGCTTGTACAGCACCATCTTGTGCGACTCGGCGGTGACCTGGCCGATTTTCTTCAACAGGCTGAAGTTCTGGAAGTTGCGCGCGCCTACCTGCAGGCCGTCCACGTAGGAGTGGACCAGCTCGCAGTGCGCCGAGTCCATGACCTCGGTGAGCGTTTTCAGGCCGTGCTTCTCGCCGGAATCGCGCATGATCTTGAGGGCCTCCTCGCCCAGGCCCTGGAACGAGTGCGGGTTCGTGCGGGGCTTGAACGCGCCGCCGCGAATCCAGGTGAGACCGAGGCCCGCGACGCATTCGGCCACTTCTTCGAACTGCTCGGCCGACTCGACGGAGCACGGGCCGGCGAAGATGGTGATCTCGTCGGTGCGGGTGCCCAAGTCGGGGATGGGGGCTATCTTCGCTTCGCTCATACGGACGGGGTCTCCTTCATGATCTTGAGAATGGTGGCGTAGATCTCGCACAGGTTCTCGTTGTACAAAGGACCCTCGTTGTAGCTGCTCACCTTCGCGAATATCTCCTCTTCGCGCTTGGCGTCGTACAGGCCCAGGTGGGCTCCGGGCTTCAAACCGCGGATGACCAGCGAGTGGCCGGCGCGCTTGTTGAGCAGCGCGACGATCTGCTTGTCGATCTCGTCGATCTTGGCACGATGTTCTTGGATCTCCGCCAGGGAGCTGTCTCTCTCAGACATCGGCTTTTCCTCTCATGACTCTCATGCTTTAACGTGCGGTTCGACCCGCTGCCTCGCGCGAAAGCGGCGATGTTCTCGGGCGACACGTGTGCTGACATGATAGCAAAAGCGGCGCGCCCGATTGCCATGCCGGCCGAATTAGCGAGGAAGTTCATGGGATATCGCGGTCGGCGCATGCCGAAAACCGATGGAAGGGCGAAGCTGCAAGCCGCTCGGCGCCCCGGCTCCCGTTGACGGTGTACACTGGAAACGCGCGCCTCGCTGCTGCGCCGAATCCGAACCTATTGAGAGGGAAGCCTCGTTGATCTCGCAATTCGCCGACATATTCGTGCAGATGGTCGTCCTGTTCGCCGTGGGCGCGACAGGTTACGCCGCCAAGCGGCTGAACCTCATGGACGAGGACTTCGACAAGAAGTTCTCGAAGCTCATCCTGAATACGGCGTTGCCGGCGCTTATACTGGCCTCCGTGCTGACCGCCGAAACGCTGCCCTCGGCGACGAAGATCCTCTGGACCGCGGGCGTTTCGTGCGCCAGCTACGTGGTGCTCGTCGCAATCGGATTCTCCATCACGGCCGCGCTGCGCGTGCCCGACGGACGCAAAGGCGTCTTCCGGTTCATGATGGTGTTCGGCAACACGGGCTTCATCGGCTTCCCCGTGACGGCGGCTGTTTTCGGCGCGGAGGCGCTCATCTACACGACGGTGTTCAATCTCGCGTTCAATGCGCTCGTCTTCACGCTGGGCGTGTGGATGCTCGCCACGGACAACAAATACGGCGTGAAGATCAAGATGAGCCCGAAGTCGTTCCTCTCGCCGTGCATCGTGGCCAGCGTCGCGTCAATCGCGCTGGCGTTCGCCGGCATCCACGGCGTGCCGGTGCTCGGCGAGGCGCTGGACACCCTGGGCTCGCTCACCACCCCGGCGGCTATGCTCATCATCGGCTCGTCGCTGGCCAACGTGCCGGCGCGCCAGCTGGTGGGCGGGCCGCGCCTCATGGCGGCCGCGCTCGTGCGCCTGTTGGTCGCGCCAGCGCTCGTATGGCTGCCGCTGCATTTCCTCGTGAGCGACCCCGTGCTGCTGGGCGTGATCGTGCTGCTGTCGGCCATGCCGGTGGCCACGAACGGCACCATGCTGTGCTACCAGTACGGCGGCGACAGCAAGACTATGGCGCAGGGCACGTTCGTAACCACGCTGGGCGCCGTTTTCACCATCCCGCTGCTCGCCGTGCTGTTCATGGCGTAGCGGGGCGCAGCGATAACGCAAAGCGGCGCGCCCGAAGGCGCGCCGCGAACCGTGCGATATCTGTATGCACGACCTTTACGGCAGCATGCCCATGCTTTCGAAGACGAAGTAGCCCAGCACCAGCACGCCTACGACGATGCGGTACCAGCCGAACGCGGTGAAGTCGTTCTTCTTGATATAGCCCATGAGGAACTTGATGGCCACCACCGACATGGCGAACGCCGTGATGATTCCCACCGCCAGCACGAGGATCTCGGTGGAGGTCATGGCGATGCCGGCCGCCACGAACTTGATGCACTTCACCAGACCCCAGCCGAACATGATGGGAATGGCCAGGAAGAACGTGAACTCGGCCGCCGCGGTGCGCGAACAGCCGGCCAGCATGCCGCCGATGATGGTGGCACCGGAGCGGCTGGTGCCGGGGATGATGGCCAATACCTGGAAGCAGCCGATCTTGAGCGCGGTTTTCCAGTCGATCTCGTCCACGTCGGTGATCTTGAACAGCGATGCCTCGGCCTCGTCGGACACATCGCCGTACGACACGCGCGCATGGCGGCCGCGCGGCGCCTCGAGGGCGGCTTCGGCCTCGCGCAGTCGACGGCGATTGCGGCGCTCGAGCACGATGAACACCACGCCGTACAGGATGAGCATGGCCGCCACGGTCACCTTGTTGTAGAAGTACTCGTTCACCAGATCGTCGAACAAGAGGCCGATGACGGCAGCCGGGATGCAGCCGATGGCCACCATGCCCCACAGACGCCACGTGCTCTTCTTCTCGACGGCGTCCTTCTTCGGCGAGAACGGGTTCAGCTTGTGGAAGTACAGGATGAGCACGGCCATGATGGCGCCCAGCTGGATGACCACGAGGAACAGGGCCAAAAACTCGTCGGACACCTGCAGCTTCACGAACTCGTCCACGAGGATCATATGGCCGGTCGAGGAGATGGGCAGCCATTCGGTGATGCCCTCCACGATGCCGATGAGGAAGGCCTTCAATGCTTCGATGATCATGCGTGCGTATCCTTGGTTGGGTCGATGCGGTTATCGTTTGCGCTGATGATGGTCTTGCAGCATGGCGATGGCCAAAAGCGCCACCGACAGGCACAGTCCCATGAGAACGAATTGGGGAAGCTCTTGGCCCAGCGCGATGGTGGCAAGGGAGACGAGCGCCACTACGAGCGCCGCCATCTTGCAAAGGTAGGAGATGCGGTCGTTGAACGAGGCGTGCATCTGACGGCGCTCCTCGTCGGTGGGAGCCTCGCGACGAGGACGTTTCGCCGGGCGCGCAGGCGCGGCGACGTCGTCTGACGCGGCAGGAACGGACGCGGGCGCGTCCAGCTCCAAGTCGTCAAGCGCCTCTATGTCGTTTCGCGCGTTCTCCATGCCGGAAATTGTACACGAGGATGAGCGTGGAGCGTCGAGAAACCACAGGGGGCACATCGCAAGCGAAGAAGATCGGATTCGACAATACAACTGCCTATCAGCCCTATTTCGCAACCTGCAACATCTTTATGAGATCGGAAACGATCGCAAGAGAAGTTAATTCGCCAGGCTCCAAATGGTTCAGATAATCCAGGGCTTCGGAGAGCCAAGCCCGTTTCGAAGATCGATAGGCTACCTTTTCTCCAAAAACGGTTTCGAGTTCGCCCGTCCTCACAATAAGACAACCGCACTCCAAGCATCGATCTAGCAACTCTTCAACTTCATTCTCAATCTTATCTAGATACATCAAAGGATCGCGTTTGTACCGTAGCTTTGTCTCTTCGGGCTTTCCCGCATCGCATTCTATAGCGTCTCTTGTCTCTTGAGCTATCTGGGAAAGCCTTCCGCTAGGGTCACATTCAAAACACTTCAAGACTCTTTTGAACTTATTCTTATCATTCAAAATATCAAAATCCATCACTGCGCAGCAGGGAACGCCAACGTTCTTATAAAATTCCACCGCGAATGCAATTCTGTCCTTGCTGTGCACGTTAACAAAGAACGCCTCGTCGGCTACGCCCACTTTATTCAGGATTTCCCGATACACAAGCTCATCCGACTCCGACTCCACTACAACTACGACACGCGTAAAAACGCCCTCCAAAAGACGCGTGCTTCTCAGCAGAGGATCCCCTTTCACCCTATCCAAGCCCTCGCGGTCAAGCAAGTTCGCTCGAAGAGAGTCTCCGTCGCGCTGTAGTCTTAAAATGTCGCAGTTATCCCAGTCGCATGTTGACATGATGCCATTAAGAAGATGCGTACTATGCGTCGCTATGATCATTTGGCTGCATTGTTCAGCTGAAGAGCCAATCACCTTCCCCAGTTCGTAAGCTTGAGGCGGATGAAGAAAAGACTCTGGCTCGTCAATTAGAACTACAGGTTTGTCTCCCGACCTAAGAGCAAGATATACAGAAACGAAGCTTCGAAACCCATCTCCTTCGTCTTTCAAGGAAACACCCTGCTCTAACAGGAATTCGAAATCTGAGGTTCCACGAGCACTTGTTCTGTAACTCGAAAAATCCGAACCAGTCTTGAATTGGATCATTCCACCTTTTGTAACGTCATCGAGTACGACATCTTTCCCAAATAATCTTTTAGAAATTTCCGACAAGTCATCAAGGATTTGATCTTGGGATCGAACTCGTGAAAGAAAATTCGTATTTGAATCTGCCACGCCGTAGTACGGTTCTCCAGCGGAAAGAATCAATCTATCTTCTGTGCCAGAATAGCCGACAAGCAGTGGCCCTATGAAATTGAGAAGCGCATCTAAAGCACGCGCATCATTGGGAGAGGCATAATGAGATTCGATTACATCCTTCCACTGTCCCTGATATTTTGTCGCACACTCTTCTCGAACTATTTGACCATATTGATTAATATTAATTCCAGTATTGCAGTACTCTCTTACACCATAGTTTCCATTTTCATCGCGAACCACTTTTCGATCCAGATCAAACCACTCAAATAGAGCGTCCGTCGATTCGGGAAGCAGCAATTCAATAGTGCTTATTATTTTCCGACCCAGGATTAGGCCGCCGTCTTCGTCGCTCAATCTACCCAAAAGGGCAGACCGAACTTCTTTCAGAAACCTACTTTTCCCAGCATTATTTGGCCCAACAATGATTGTTAGTGCTTTTGGGCTGAACCGAGTTCCTTCTTCTGAACGGAGCTCAATTTCCTTAATCTTAAAACCAGCGACCATAATGCGGCTCCCTAAACAAAAAAATGAATTCTCCCAACACGCTACTTATCAGATTAAATTATTTTTTACTTAATTGCATCTTAGAGAGTTAGCTGGCAATCTCCTTCGTGCAAAGCCTGTGCAGCACGCCTCATCAACCCGGCAATCGCTGTCTTTTCGTGTAAGATGGCTAGCGAAAAACGAGAGCGATCCATTTATGCGAAGGAGCCACCCGTGTCCACCACCCCGTCCAGCCAGTTGGTCATCGTCGTCGATTTCGGAGCCCAGTACGGGCAGCTAATCGCCCGCCGCGTGCGCGATTTGCACGTGTACTCGGAAATCGTCCCGTGCGACATCACCGCCGAGGAGGTGAGCGAGCTCGCGCCCGCGGCCATCATCCTGTCGGGCGGGCCGGCCAGCGTGTACGCCGAGGACGCGCCGTCCATCGATCCGGGCATCTTCGAGCTGGGCATTCCCGTGCTGGGCTTCTGCTACGGCCAGCAGATTATGGCCGTCACGCTGGGCGGCACCGTGGGCCACACCGAGAAGGGCGAGTACGGAGCCGCGCCTCTGACGCGGCGCGACGAGGGGACGTCCCTGCTGTACGGCGAGACGCCCGTCAAGCAGACGGTGTGGATGAGCCACCGCGACGCCGTAGCCGAGGCGCCTGCGGGCTTCACGGTGACGGCCTCGACCGACGTGTGCCCCGTGGCCTCGATGGAGTGCGCGGAGCGCCGGCTGTACGCGACGCAGTTCCATCCCGAGGTGCGCCACACGCCGCACGGCGACCAGCTGCTGAGGAACTTCCTGTTCGGCATCTGCGGCCTTGAGGCCAGCTGGACGATGGACTCCATCATCGACGATGCCGTGGCGGCCATCCGCGAGCAGGTGGGAAGCGATCGCGTGATCCTGGGCCTTTCGGGCGGCGTGGACTCCTCCGTGGTGGCCGCGCTGTGCGCAAAGGCTATCGGTAAGCAGCTGACCTGCGTGTTCATCAACCACGGGCTGCTGCGCAAGAACGAGCCCGAAGAAGTTGAGGACGTGTTCACGAAGCAGTTCGACGTGGACTTCGTGCACGTGCACGCCGAGGACCGCTACGCCGCGCTGCTGGCCGACGTCGTGGAGCCGGAGCAGAAGCGCCGCATCATCGGCTCGCAGTTCTGGAAGGAGTTCTTCGCCGTCGCGGAGGAGCTGGCCGAGGGCGGCCGGCCGGTGAAGTACCTGGCGCAGGGCACCATCTACCCCGACATCATCGAGAGCGGCGCGCGCAAGACCGGCGGCAAGGCCTCGACCATCAAGAGCCACCACAACCTGATCCCCTTCCCCGACGGCGTGCATTTCGATTTGATCGAGCCGCTCGACCACTTCTTCAAGGACGAGGTGCGTGCGCTGGGCACGGCGCTGGGGCTGCCCGACCACATCGTGCATCGTCAGCCGTTCCCCGGTCCGGGTTTGGCCATCCGCATCATCGGCACGGTGACGCGCGAGAAGCTGGAGATTTTGAAAAACGCCGATGCTATCGTGCGCGAGGAGCTGGACGCCTACAACGTCCGCGTGTACGAGGAGACCGGCGAGCGCAACAGCGAACGCAGCGTATGGCAGTACTTCGCCGTGCTGCCCGACGTGAAGAGCGTCGGCGTCATGGGCGACGAGCGGACGTACGCCTACCCCATCATCCTGCGAGCCGTGGAGTCGAGCGACGCGATGACGGCAGACTGGGCGAAGCTGCCCTACGAAGTGCTGGCCCGAGTGTCGAGCCGCATCGTAGCCGAAGTCCCGGGCGTGAACCGGGTAGCGTACGACATCACCAGCAAGCCCCCCGCGACGATTGAGTGGGAATAACGGGAACTGGCTTCTGAACTCGCGTTTTGGTGCTGCCGAGTACCGCCTGATGCTGTTTCGGCATCGCCTCAGAACAAAGCCACCAGCGAAATAGTGGGAATAAAAGCCCTCGAACCCTCTGGTTCGAGGGCTTTCTTTTTGCCTCCCTACCTGGGAAAACGGTTCAATTATTCCCGCATGCCCCTACTGGGCGGCACGGCGGAGCACTCGGCGGTACGGGAATAATGGGGCCCTGCGGGAATAATTCACAATTCGGGTCCCCCGGGGGCCGATTTCGCGCGGGTGAAACTGAGTTGAAACTGCGAGGCGGATTCAAGCCCTCATCGATTGCATTTGCCCAGGTCAACAAACGGGAATAATAAAACGCGAAAATCGGTTTCCGCAGTTTCGACAACCCCGAATGCCGCCGAATAACGCCGTGTATCTTGCTGTATTTTGGCGCGCAATTATTCCTCGAACGGGGCTTCCGGGGTGCCGATTCCATACGGGAATAATGGAACAGCCTCCGGAGAACCGGAGGCTGTTCGCAAGAAAACGTCAATTCACCTGGGAAGATGTCAGATAGAGGCCTTCCAGTCGGCGTATGCGGCCCCGTCGAGTTCGCCGCGCTCGAGCTCAGCGCGCTTTTCCGCCCAGGTCTTGATTGACTGCGCGAGCTTGGGGGCATGCGGTGCCCCGGGGTCGACCGTCAGGCCCATGCCGTCCTCGCTAGGGACGAGGCCGTAGCCCTCCTCCAGCTGCAGCAGCAGGGCCATGAGGTCTCGAGACGTCTCGACGCCGTAGTCCTTGAGCGCGCCCTCGGAGACCCCGAGCGCCTTCGCGATCTTCTCGAGCAGCTCGGGCTTAACCGCGCGGATGCCGCTCTCATAGTGCCTGATTGCGCCCTCGGTGAGCCCCACGGCATCGGCGAGCTGGGCCTGCGTAAAGCCCTTCGCCTTGCGATGCCGCCGAATGTTGTCGCCTGTCGCCATGTGCCCTCCTATAGATTTCGTCGGCGACCATTCTATCAGCGTACGAGTTTGTACGCAATTCTATTGACAGTACAGATACGTACGATTATTCTCGGGAATACGAGCGTACGTATACGTACGGATAGATAGGAGGTCCAAGATGGAACAGCCGGTGGCAAAGACGCCGAGGCCGAGCATGCTCACCGCCGACGAGGTGGCGGAGCGCCTGAAGATCAAGAAAGGCAGCGCCTACGAGGTCATCCGCCAGATGAACAAGGAGCAGGAGGCCCTCGGGCGCGTGGTGATCCGCGGACGCGTCCGCAGCGACCTGTTCGATGCCCGCTACTTCCCGGAGGTCAACGATGCCAGCCTATAAGGACAAGAAGACGGGGCTCTTCTACGTGCAGTTCTACTACCGCGACGCGCGCGGGGCCAAGCGGCACAAGACGAAGAAGGGATTCCAGACCGAGCTCGAGGCGCTTCTGTGGGAGAAGAACTTCAAGGCGCTCAAGGACGACGCCATGGACATGACCTTCGCCGACTTCTGCAAGGTCTACGAGGCGGAGGTGAGGCCGAGGGTCCGCGAGCACACCTGGCTCACCAAGGAGAACATCATCCAGAGCAAGCTCCTGCCGTTCTTCGGCGACATGCGCATGTGCGACATACGGCCCGTCGACATCGTCAGGTGGCAGAACTCCCTCACTGGATCAACAAGGGCGGACGGCGACGGCTTCAAGCCCACGTACCTGAGGATCATCAACAACCAGCTAAACGCCATCTTCAACCACGCCGAGCGCTACTACAGCCTGGAGAAGAACCCCGTCCACAAGGTGGACAAGATGGGCAGCAAGGAGGCCGGCGAGATGCAGTTCTGGACCAAGGACGAGTACCTCCGCTTCTCGGAGGCCATCTCCGACAAACCACTCGCCTTCTACGCTTTCGAGGTGCTCTACTGGATGGGCATACGCTGCGGCGAGCTCATGGCGCTCACGCCCTCGGACTTCCTGATGGAGACGTCGGAGCTGCGCATAAACAAGTCCTACCAGCGCCTGCGCGGCGAGGACGTGATCACGAAGCCGAAGACGCGCAAATCGGTGCGCACGATCAAGATGCCCGCGTTCCTCCGCGACGAGATGGCGGAGTTCATCGAGATGCGCGATGACGTGGCGCCCGACGAGCGGCTTTTCGGCTTCACGAAGCACTTCCTCGTGCACGAGATGGACCGCGGCTGCAAGGCGTCGGGCGTCAAGCGGATACGCATCCACGACCTTCGCCACAGCCACGTGAGCCTGCTCATCAACATGGGCTTCTCCGCCCTCGACATCGCCGAGCGCGTGGGACACGAGGCCATCGACATCACATACCGCTACGCGCACCTTTTCCCCGCCAAGCGCGCGCAGATCGCCGACGCGCTCTCCGAGCTGAGGGGCGAATAGGATGCCGTGCGAGAACGGCGCCCGCAAGCGCAGCAAGACGATGGCGTTCCGCTGCACCCCGGAGGAGTACGAGCTGATCGCCAACATGGCCGCCTGGAGCGGCATGAGCAGGCAGGACTACATCATGGCGAGGCTGACCGGGACCGAGATAACGGTGAGGCCGTCGTCGCGGACGCAACGGGCGCTGCGCGACTCCATGAAGGGACTGGCGGAGCGGCTCCTCGCCGTGTGCGACGCCGATGAGCTCGATGCGGACCTCCAAAGGCAGCTCGCCCTGGTCATGGAGATCTTCAACGGGTTCGGCGAGGCGCCGCCGCCCGGAAGGCGCGCAAAGCGCGAGAAAGGGCCCAGCGACGATCTCTTCGGGATGTCTCGATGCTAATCCCGGGCCGCGATTGGGAGACGCAACCGCTTCCGGGCGCACGCGCGCGGGCCGGCGCGGCGAGGGACCGCAGGCGCGATGCGTGGGCAACCAAGGCAATCAGAGGCAACTTGATGAAAAAGGTATATACTATTTTCATCAAAAAGGAGGAACGCTATGACAGAAGCAGAGGCCATCGCTAAGCGCATAGAGAGCTTCGGCGCCGGCAAGGCCTTCACAGCCGCCGACTTCTCCGACGTCGCAGGCCGACGCAATGCTGCCAACGCGCTCGGGCGCTTGCATGCAAAGGGAGGGATCGCCCGCGCCATCCGCGGCGTCTACTACGCGCCGGAGCGCAGCGCGCTCATGGGCACCGAGGTGCCGGCCAGCGCCGACGAGGTCGTGCGCGCCGTCGCCCGCGCCAACAAGTGGATCGTCGCACCGTCCGGCGACGCGGCGCTCAATGCGCTGGGCCTCGACACGCAGGTGCCCGCTAAGCTCGTCTACGTCAGCAGCGGTCCGTACAAGCGCTACGAGTACGGGCCGTACGATATCGAGCTCCGGCACCGCGCCAACCGCGACCTGCTCGACTGCTCGCGGATCACCTGCACCATCGTGCAGGCCCTCAAGGCGCTCGGACGCGAGAACGTGGGCGACGAGGAAATCGGAACGCTCGCGCGCAACCTCACGGAAGAGCAGGCCGGCGCGTTCCTGGAAGAGTCGGCGGGGCTCACCTCCTGGGTCGCCGACGCCGCGAAGAAGATATGGGAGGCGAAGCATGGACAGGATCGCTAGGGCCTCGACCGGCGAGCGCAGAATGGTCTTCGAGGCCGCCGCGCAGAGGATGGCGCTTGCGCCGGCCGTCGTCGAGAAGGACTTCTGGGTGTGCTACACCTTGGACCACCTTTTCCACAGAAGCGGCTTCGCCGAGTCCATGGTGTTCAAGGGCGGCACGAGCCTGTCGAAGGCTTTCGGGCTCATCGAGCGCTTCTCGGAGGACATCGACCTCATACTCGATTGGCGACTCCTGGGCTACGGCGAGGACGAACCGTGGGAGCCGCGCAGCAACTCGGCGCAGGAGCGGTTCAAGGCCGACAGCATCGAGCGCACGAACGCCTTCCTGGCCGACGCCTTCGTCCCGAAGCTCAGGGCCACGCTCTCCGAGTCCCTCGGCACCGAAGCGTCCGTTAGGTGCGGGGCCGAGGAGGAGACCGTGTACTTCGACTACCCGCGCTCCTACGAGTCGGCGGGCACGCTCGACACCATCAAGCTGGAGATAGGACCCATGGCGGCATGGTCGCCCTCCGAGGAGGCGGCGATAACCCCGTACGCGGCGGACGTGGTTCCGTTCGGGCCCGAGCTGTCGACCACGGTGCGCACCGCGAGTCCCGAGCGCACGTTCTGGGAGAAGGCCACCATCCTGCACCAGGAAGCCAACAGGCCCGAGGGCAAGGCTATGCCCAGGCGCTACTCCCGCCATTACTACGACATGTACCGCCTCGGCCACTCGTTCGTGCTCGGCCGCGCCGTAGCGCAGCCCGGCCTCCTCGAACAGGTCGTCAGGTTCAAAGAGAAGTTCTACCGCACGCCGTGGGCCAAGCTGGCCGATGCGAGGCCCGGCACGCTCAGGCTCGCCCCTCCAAAGGGCAGGCTCGACGAGTTGGCGGCCGATTACGCCTCGATGAGGCCGATGCTGTTCGGCAGCTACCCAAGCATCGATGAGATAGTCGCCTACATGGCGGAGCTCGAGGAGACCATCAACGGGCTAAGCTGATCAAGGGCGCTCCAATTCCGGGCGCCTGCCGGAATCGAAGAGGCGGGGCGGGCAACGCGACGGCTTTCCCGCCGAGAGCGGAGCGTTCCCTTTCGACGGGCGGCGTTGAGAACAGGCTCTTCTCGCTTATCGACCTCAGAGCCAGGGTGCCCTCGACGTCGAGCGGGTCCAGCTGGTCGGCGTGCGCCAGGGACTCGAGCAGCTGGTCCAAGCCCCTTGCCAGCCTCCCCGCATCGCTCACGGCATCGATCAGCTCGATGCGCTCCATCTTCTCTTCGTAGCCCATCATCTGCTTTCCTCCTTTTCTCAACGGACGTGTTGCACAGCCCTGTAGCCGTTCCGCGCGGAGGGCCGCCCCGCCGCCAGCGGTCCCGTGCGCATATCGGCCGCAAGCGGCACGGGAAAGCCGTCCGTCCCGATTCATGCTGCGGCACTGCAACCTGAGGTCACGCCGCCGTCCCCGCCGCGATATCATCACCAACCCCCACGAGAGCCCCAGCAACCGCCGACGGGTCGCATCCCATGCCCGGAGGGTCTCGGCGCCCACGCCGGATTCCATGCCGCACGCCTCCGCCCCTCCGACCTGAAACCCGCCCCGGCGCTCCTTGGACGCGCAGGGTCGCACGCCGGCGGGCAGCCAGCAAGGGCCGCGACACTTTTTCGGGTTCTTCGCCCCATGCGCTCCGCGCGCGAACAACGCGAAAAACTGCCGTCGGGAGACTTCTACAACCACGCCCGACTTCGCTTCCTCCCTTGCAGGCACGCCCGCGCTGCATGCGACTCACGCGGCGCAAGGCACGCCACAGGGGCGGGCCTCAGAGTCTAAGGAGCAAGACATGAACGACATGAAGGAAAAGGCGATGGGCGCGGTCAGGACCTTCCTCGAGCGCAAGGGCTACGAGATCGTCGACGAGGCCTGGCAGGGGCCCGAGGGCATCGGCGGGATCGACCTCGTGGCGGTGGACGAGGACGGGACCCTGGTCTTCATCGACGCCACGGTCCGCATCGGGACGGACGGCTTCCCCGAGGCCCACAGGGCGCGCGGGCTGCGCGAGGCGCTGGCGGCGACGTGGCTCGCCGGCAACAGCGACGACTACGCCGACACCCCGGTCCGCTTCGACGAGGTGGCGATGATGGTCGTCAAGGAGAACCGAGCGCTCCTGCGCCACCACGTCAACTGCTTCGGCGAGATGGAGCCGCTCTCCTAGGCGGCGCGCCCGGCCCCGGGCTCCCGGGGCCGGGCTTCCCCGAAACCCGGCCCCTGTACCACGAAAGCGTACATATCCGTACGTTTTCGTGGTACACTCCGCTTGTCGGACAAATCCGTACGGTTTTGTCCCGACGCTCCGAGACTCGGGGCGCGCCGGACCGGATGCGGCGAGGCGCGCCCCACGCTAGAGAGGACGCGACCCATGCGCACGATAGCCATTTCCAACTACAAGGGCGGCGTCGGCAAGACGACGACCGCCGTGAACCTGGCGGCGATCTTCGCCGCCCGGGGCCTTCGGACCCTGCTCGTCGACCTCGACCCGCAGGCGTCGGCCACCGACTTCTTCGGCCTCTACGACCGCGCCGCCTCCGAGCGCCGCACCTCGGTCGAGCTGCTCTACGGCGGCGCGCCCGTGGAAGAGGTCGCCTACGCCGCCGGGGAGGGCCTCGACGTGGTGGCCTCGACCATCGACCTCGTCGACCAGAACGAGATGCTCCTGCGCGAGCAGCGACTCAAGTTCGCCCTCGACGACGCCTCGGGCTCCTACGACGTCTGCCTCATCGACTGCAGCCCCGTGATGCGCAGGCTCGCCTTCAACGCCTACCTCGCCGCAGCGGAGGGCGGCATGGTCGTCATCCCCGTGAAGCTCGACTCCACCGTGATGCGCGGCACTGCGCTCACCGTGGAGGCGACGCGCTCCATCTCAGACGCCCTGCGCATGCCCACGCCCAGATGGAAGATACTGCGCACCTGCGTGCCCGGCCGCATGACCAACGCCGAGGCCACGGGAGCGGCCGTGCTCGACGGGTTCTTCCCGGGCGAGCAGTTCGAGACGGTCATCCACGCGAGCAGCAAGGTCTGCGAGGGCAGCTGGCAGTGGAAGCCGGTGGCCGCCTTCGAGCCGGGGAGCCGTCCCGCGCGCGACTACGAGGCGCTCGCAGACGAGGTGTCCCGTGAGCTCGCCTAGCCAGGTGGCCGCGGGCTTCACCATCACGGGGCTCCTCGACGGCGCTGCGCGCACCCGCGGGCGCTATCCGGTGTCCGAGATCGCGGTGGCCGACATCGCCGACCACCCGGCGAACGCCGCGTACTCCATGGACCCGGCGGGCATAGCCGAGCTCGCCGAGTCGATACGCCAGGACGGCCTCACCGACCTGCCGCTCGTGCGCAAGGTCGGCGACGGCTCGTGGCAGATGGTCTCCGGGCACCGCCGCAAGGCCGCCTACGCGCTGCTCGCCAAGGACGACCCCGCCTACGAGAGGATGCCCTGCCGCGTGATAGAGGGCATCGACGATGAGCGGGCGGTGACGCTGCTCCACGCCGCGAACTACTTCACCCGCGCGCTCACCGTGACCGAGCGCGCCGCCGCGACCGAGGCGCTCAGGGGCGACGCCGTGCGCCTGCGCTCCGAGGACCCGTCGCTTTCCGGCATGCGCGTCGACGACGTGAAGGCCGCCATCATCGAGCGGCAGACGGGCCGCAAGGTCTCCGGCAAGACCATCGCGCGCGAGGAGAGGCTTGCCCGCAGGATCGCCGAGGACCTCTCGCCCGAGTGGGCCGCCGAGGCCGACCGCGGCAACCTCAGCGCCGAGGCGGTGCGCTCGCTCGCGTGCATGCCGAAGGAGCGCCAGGCGGAGATGCACGCCGCCATGGAGCCCTGGCGGCGCACCAAGCGGGAGCTCTCCGACTACGTGAGGAGCGAGGGCAAGACGCAGCCCGGCCCCGACGGGCGCATCGCGAAGGCCGCGAGGCTCGTCGCCGACTTCCTCGAGAGCCCGCCCGAGAGCCCGAGCGCGGCCGACCTCTCGCTGCTGCGCGAGATGGCGCTCATGACCGCGCCGTACGCGGATGCGGGCATCGATGTCCGAAAGCGTCGCAGAAGGGCCTCAGGCCCGAAATCCAGCAAGTAGCCTATGGCGTCCGACATCGCGTCGGGCGTCCATAGCACTTGGGGACCGGGCGGCCTCGGACCCGTCATGCCGCGGGCCGTTCGGGAGCCCGCTTTCGCGAGGCCCGGTCCCAGAGGTGGCGCCCGAGCCGGGCCGCCGCCTGCGGGGGATCCCCCGCGCCCCTAGAGAGACGCGCCCGCCGCGCGGCGGGCCCGAGGAAAGGAATCCGTCATGGAAGAGGAAGCCGGCGCCGCCAAAGGCAAGGAGCGCCGCGTCACGTTCCGCATGGAGGGAGGCGACTACGACGCGCTCTGCGAGCGGTGCGAGCGCGCCGGCCTCAGCAAGTCGGAGTACCTGCGCTACCTCGTTCGCATACCGCTGTCGACGGAGGCCAACGCGGGAGACGAGCACCGCATACTCGTGGACCGCAGAGCCCTGTGGGCGATGTCGCGAGAGCTCACGAAGTGGGGCTACCACTACAACCAGGCCGTGCACGCGATGAACCTCATCAACTTCCACGCCCGCCACGGGCACGTCGACCGCGACCTCGTCGCGGATAGCATCCCGACGATCGAGCGCGAGCTCGCCGACGTGAACGCCGCGGCCCGCGAGATGGCGGCGGAGCTCGGGCGCATCGGCGCCGACTCTCTCGTGGAGGGCTCGCCATGCCGATCCTGAAGCCGATAAGCGGCCACGGCTTGACGGGCGGCATCCGCCGCTATCTCGAGAAGGGAGGCCGCGCCCTCGCTCGCGACCTGTTCAACCTGAGCTACGACGAGCGCGACGTCGGCGCGCTGGGGGAAGACGCCAAGGAGGCCTGCGCCTGGGACGCCGAGATGGACGCCACGCGGGCCGCCTTCGGCACGGACGTACCCTGGCGGGGCAAGCCCGCGCGCACGTTCAAGCACTTCGTGCTCTCGCCTGACCCCGGCGACGACATCGACCTGGCGGCGCTGCGCGAGCTCGCGTCCTCGTGGGCACTCAAGCACTTCGGCGACCACGAGATCGCCATCGTCTACCACGACGACAACGCCCGCGGCATACCGCACGCGCACATCGTCGTGAACAATGCGAACCTCCGAACCGGCTACCGCATGCAGACCCAGCACCCCGAGGACCTCAACCGGGACCTACAGGACATGGCCCGCGAGCGCGGGCTGTCGGGTCTCTCCAACGACCGGGCGCCCGAATCGCCGTCGAAGGTGCGCGGGCATGCCGGCGCGGGCGGGCCCAGAAGTCGCGGGAGCGTCTACCTGGGCAGGGCCGAGAAGGAGATCATGCGCTCGGGCGGCTACTCGTGGGTCGGCGACATCCGCGCCCGCGTCGCGCTCGCCAAGACCACGGCGCGCGACGAGGCGGAGTTCCTCGGCATCCTCGACGCCCTGGGCGTGCACGTCGCCGACAACTCGGCCAAGGCGCGGCGGGACGACTGGGTGTTCAGCCTGGCAGAGGAGCCGTCCAAGAAGGTAAGCGGCGAGCGCCTGGGGTTCGTCTACGGCAAGGAGATGCTCCGCCGGCGCTTCGAGCGCGAGGGCGCCTACCGTCCCACGGACGCGAGCACCGCGCGCATCCGCGAGGCCGCCGAGCGGGCCCTCGAGCTCAACGACCTCTCGGAGCTGAGCAGGCTCTCCTCGGCGCTCGAGACCTGCGCGAAGTTCGACGTCGAGTCCATCGAGGAGTTCGGGCTCAGGATGGCGACGCTCGAGTGCCGCGGCCAGGCGGGCGGCGAGGGGTACCGCCGCCTCGAGGCTGCGCGCGCCTACATGGCCGAGAACGGCCTCATGCCCCTCAAGACCCGCTACGGGGACGATGGCAAGCGCGGTGCGGCCGAAGAAAGCTCGCGCGACGGGCGCCGCGAGGACGAGCGACAGCGCATCCTCGCTGCCGAGCGCCAGCGGGTCCAGCAGGACCAGCGCAGGGAGAGGGGCCGGAGATGATGGTGAGGATAGAGTACGAGGGCGGCAGGACGACGCTGTTCGACACGCTCTCGTTCACGGAGGGGTCGCCGTTCTCCGGCGCGAACATGCTCACGGAGTTCGAACTCGAGATGCGCGAGGAGCCCGAGAAGGGGCTCTGGCTCACGGCGAACTGGCACCAGGTGCGCGACGACTGGCGCGCCGGCGCGCCCGCGGACGGCATCCCGGCCGCACGCAGGTCCCGCGGATGGCGCTTCATGCTTGCCTCGGAGGCCGAGCTCGGGCGAGCCCGGCGCGTCCTGCTCGACGGCGACGAGGCGTTCGCCCGGGTGCGGGGATACCTGTGCGACGCTGCCGCGATCGGCGCCTGCTACCGCGAGCACGTGGGCCCTCCCTCAAAACCGCTGAAGTCGCAGATAAGGGACCTGCAGCGCGCGCTGGGGAGGGCGGAGGTCCCGGGCGTGCCCGACGAGCTGGCGAAGATGCTCGCGCAAGAGAAGGAAGAGGGCGCCGAAAAGGGCGCCCGCAAGGTCAAGGAAGATTGGGGTGACGTCGATGAAGAGGCTTGGTAGGTTCCTCAAGGCGGCGCTTAAGGTCACGCTGGGCTTTTTCGTTTGGCTGTTCCGCGCCGTGTTCAAGTGGGTGATGTGAGAACGAAGGCGCCTGGGTCTAGAGTAGCCCCTTGGCTCGCTCGTCGTAGATCTTGTCAAGCTCCGATTGGAGGAACTCCTCTTTGAGCTTGGCGACGAAGCGAGCATCCGAGAACAGTCGGTAGACGAGCACCGCCGCGCCTCCGAGGTCGAGGCACTTGGGGTTCTTCGTGATCGACGCCTGCACGACGCTGCTCGAGGTCGCGATGGTGTCGGAGATGAGGATGATCTTCTTGGTGCGCGCCTGGTACGTCTCGGTGCAGTAGTCCGACCCGTCATCCTTGAATATCAGCGAGCAGCCGTGGAGCGCCGCTATCAGCCAGTTGATGAGCACCGTCATGCCCGCCTGCATGCCGACTTTCAGTACGTCGCCGGTGCTGACGTATTTGGTGAGGGCCTCGGTGTGCGCCTTGTCGAGAACGAGGTTGGCGAACGGGACCTGTATCCCGCACGGCGTGTAGAGGTCCGTGCCGATGTGGATCAGCTGCTTGATCAGGGCCGCCGCGGCGGCATCCGGCTCGCTCACGACGCGCCTTCCCGCCGCGACCAGCATCTCCACGGTCCCGGTGGGCGCCCCGATCAGCGGGTTCTTCCCGAAGGCGTCGTAGGAGACCGAGTAGGTCGCGGGGATCCGCGCGCCGATTCCGAAGACGTTGGCGTCCTTCACGCAGGTGATGCTGTTCGTCATGATGTTCGAGGTCCCGAACACGAGGCCGAGCACCGGGTCGTGGCCGAGGGTCGCGAACCGGTGGTTAGCCCCCTTGAATATCTTGAGGTTCCCGGCCTCGTAGCGTGTCGCGTCGTACGGCACGCCTCGCGAGGAGAGGATGTGGCTCTTGGAGGCGAACAGGCGGCCCGATTCCGCCGGAACCCCATCGTCGAAGCCGGAGAAAACGCGGTCCTGGAAGCTATGCAGGGCGTCTTCCTTGGCGTTGCCAGCTCCCGCCCGCTCGACCTCCGTCAGGGAGTTGATGACAAGCACGCGGGCGACCTGAAGCATGGTCGCGGCGACGACGAAGGCCGCGTCGGCATCCTGCAGCCTCGTCCGCTCCTTGAACTCACGGTCGATGCGCTCGAGGTTCTCGCCGTACTCGCGAACGGACTTCTCGACCGCCTGCTCGGCCCAGCTCTCGTCAACTGCCACGCATGCCGCCCTCGCAGCCATGTAATCGGCGAAGAGCCTGCAGGCGTGCTCCTCTTCCTCCGTCACCTGACCGTCCGAGGCCGCGGCGACTTGCAATTGCTCGGCGATAGAGCCCAACGACACGATGCTCACGTTGTCCAGGCAGTCCTTTACCCGGTCGAAGGACAGGTCCTCGTCGTCCGCGATTGCCTGCACCTTCGCCTTCACGTCGTCCGGAAGGCCGCCGTCCAGCTTGAGATAGTCGAGACCGTCCCCGAGCCACTCCCGCTCCTCTTGGGAGAAATCGCCGTCGCAGCGCATCAGGAAGCAGAGCGTCGCCACGTAGGCGTAGATGAAGTTGTACCGTTTCTGGCCCGCGAGGTAGGCGCCCTGCTTGATGCCGTCACGGAACCCCTTGATGCGCGCCTTGCGGAGGCGCGCGGAGAACGAGTTCTCCTTGATGGCGCTGATGCCGCCCTCGACGGTCGACGCAGCGCCGGACGCGAGGGACGACGCCCCCTGGGCCAAGCCCATTGCGGCGCCGACGGCGATTCCGCCCGCCGCGTTCGCGGCTCCTGCGATCGCCTTGCCCGCATCGGACGACGCGATCTGCTCGCCGGCGTTCGACACGCCTTCCGCAGCCGAGCACATGGCGCTTCCGACGGCTTCGGATGCCGAGGCGGCCGCATCGACGATGGCGTTCCCCGCGCCCTCGGCCGCGTTCGCGACGCCTTTGGCGGCGGACTCGACGGTTGCCGATGCGCCTTTTGCCACCTCTCCTGCGGCGTGGGCAGCTTGGGACAGGGCTTCCCCGAGATCGAATTTGAGCGCCATTCTGTATCTCCTGACGTAAACGAACCTTGCGTAAGGCTCTCATGCGCAACCGATGCGACTCAGCACGCACGACGCGTCTCACGTGCTCCTTATTATCCCACCATGTGCAAGCCCCTCGTCCGACCATCGGAGCGAGGGGCTTGATCGTTCTGCTCGGTTGCGATTCCGATTTTCGAAGGCTAGTCCCGGTCGTTGTCGCCGGCTGCGCAGCAGGCGTAGGCCGTGAGCGTGAGGAGCCCCATGAGGAGCCCTATTCCGAAGGGCGCGAATCCCATCCTTCCACCTCCTTCGCGTAGACGACGGTGCGCGAGTTGCTCGTCTGGTAGCTGCACGTCACGAAGGCCCAGGCCTGCGCGACGTCCGAAGGCTCTTCCAGGACGACCTCGCAGCGGGACAATTTGTCCCCGAGGTAGGCGTCGAGAGCCGCCGCGTCGGCGAAGTCGGTCCGCTTGCCCTCCGAGCTCGCGTCGACCACGTCGGCCGCGAAGACCTCGAGCTCGATCTCCTTCTCGCGGGTGAAGACCTGGATGGTGCGGTGCCCCTCGGCGAAGCCGTGCGACGAGTACTGCGCGAGCGGCGCGAACATGGTGCCGTCGGACATGTGGTGCCCGTAGACGATGACGAGCGGGCTCTCGGCGCCCTGCGCGCACCCGGCGTCTATGTAGGGAGTGCCCCAGACTGAGCGCTCGCCGCTGGCGTCGTGCGTGAGGTAGAAGTCGGGCAATTCAGGCCGGCCCTGTACGATCGGGTAGTCGACGGTCGTGCCCGGCACGCGCACCCATGCGACGACTGAGGCGGGAAGGGCGTCCCAGTCGATGCCGTCGCCCGCCTCTTGCGCCCCCATCGCCGCGCCCTCTTCCGTTGCGGGCACCTCGTGCACCACGTACGGGTTCCTCTCGGGCTGCGGCAGGACGGCGAGCGCCACCAGCGCCAGCAACGCCACGGCGACGGCGAGCGCCGTGGCGGCTTTTCCCTTGTTCATGTCCTCCCCCGTTCGCAGGGGAGGCCCTGGGCGCTCGCCCAGGGCCTCCGGTTCGGTGTCGATGCGGCGCTGCTATTCTTCCGGCTCTTCGGCAGGCTCTTCGGCTGCCGTGTCCTTGCTAGCGCCGGCCGCCTTGCGCTTGCGGTACGCGAGCGCTCCGCCCGCGCCCGCCGTAGCTGCCAGAGCGATGCCCGCGGCCACGGCGTAGCCGGTGCCGTCGGGGGCGTCGGCCCCGGTCTTGGCGTAGGGCTCCTCGGGCACCTCGGGCGTGTCGGGGTTGTCCACGACGACGCTCTGCTCGGCGGAGTCGATGTCCTCGTGGGCCGCAACGACGTTGCCGGCGGAGTCCAGGACCTTCTCGAAGACGACGAGCTCGTCTCCCTCGGCCAGGCCCTCGGTGTCGAACTCGAAGGTCACCTCGACGGTGCCGGAGGGCGCCTCGGGCTCGAAGGGCGTGCGTGCGGTCACCTCGTTGCCGTCCTTGTCGAGGAACGGCTCTCCGGTGCCCTTGTCCATGAGCGTGCCCACGGCGATGTAGGTCTCGCCGGGGACGAGGCCCTTGTAGGCCACCGTGTCGACGACCTTTGCCTTGCCGGCCTCGATGACCTGGTCGCCGTCGGCGGCGTCGGCCGCCTGGGTGCCCACCTCGACGGCGACGTGGACGGTCTGGCCCTCGTCGGAGAGGACCGCGTGCGACGCCACCTCGACGCCGTCCTTGCGAAGGCTCTCGAACACGACCAGGTCGCGGCCGCCGAGCAGGCTCGCGTCGAAGGAGATCTCGACGTCCTGGCTGCCCGTCGAGAGCGCGGGGGCGAACTCGGCTTTGGCCTCCACGGGCATGCCCGAGGCGTCGGCCACGGGCTCGCCGGTCGCCTTGTCGACGAGGGTGGCCGAGAGCTCGTACTTCTCGCCGGCCTTCAGGCCCTCGTAGGCGACGGCGTCGACGACCTTGGCCTCGGCGTCGGCCGAGACGTCCTTGTCGCCGTCCGTCCCGTCCTTTGCTGTGGTGGAGATGCGCGGGCCCTCCTGGTCGTCGAGGCCCATCCACACGGCCTTCGCGACCGTCGAGTCGCGATCGATCCAGAAGCTCCTCGTGATGAGCTCGAGGCCCTCGTTGGCATCGCAGCGCAGCTCGGTCATGGTGTAGGCGCCGTACGGCAGGGCCGCCAGCGAGTCGTCCACCGGCGCCGAGGAGCCGTCCTCGCCGAGCGAGAACCAGATGCCGGCCTTCGGATCCATGTCGGCGGCGGCAATCGGGCCCTCATGGCCGAGCAGGGCGTCGTTGGCGTTGGTGTCCCTCGAGTGCTTGTTCCAGCTGCTCGCGGTCGACGCGTCGCCGTTGCGGTCCGTCACCAGCACGTGAGTCTCGCCGGTGGCCGCGTTCTCGATGGCGAACGGGACCATGAGGCCGGCGTTGTCGGACTCGCTCTTCTTGGAGAGCTCGAGGTCGTTGCGCACCACCTGGTCGCGGAACTCGAGCGCGGCGCCGTCCGCGGAGGCGCTCACGATCTCTCCGCCGGTGCGGACCTCGAAGGTGCGGGGCTCGCCGTCGGTCAGCAGGTAGCTCCCGTTCGTCGACGTCTCCCGCACGTCGTAGGTCCCGTACGGAAGGGCGTCGGCCGCGGTCTGCGCGGTATAGGCGCCGGCCTCGTCGTTCCATGCGGTGGTCAGCGTGGCCACGGCTTCGCCCGGCTCGCGCCATTCGCCGTCAACGAGGACCTTGTGCGCCGAGCGGTTCGTGACGGTGAACTCGATCCCGTCGAGGCCGGGGTGCTCGCCAGGCGCCTCCTTGTGGCCGCTGCCCGCGAGCGCCTCGGACGCCTGCAGCTCCTTGTCGGACTTGGTCACCTGCACGCCGCCGCGGAAGACCTCGTCGGTCACGGGGTCGCCCGTGAGGTTGCGCACCTCGCCGGCCTTCACGGTGAACGCGACGGAGGCGTCGCTGGCGTCGTAGCCCTCGGGCGCGCCGGACTCGACGATGCGGTAGCTGCCCGCGGGAAGCGCGTCGGCGCCGGTCGCGGCGACGTGCGACCCGTCCTCGGGCGCGGTCTTGATCGTGGCGCATACCTCACCGTCGGCGTAGTACTTGCCGCCGACCAGCACGTAGCGGCCGGTCTCGTTAACGACGGAGAAGCTCGCGCCGTCGAGCGAGGCGTCGCCCTGGGGCTCCGCGCCCGCCTCGGAGTCCGTTTTGGCGACCTTGACTCCGCCAGCGGACCAGCTGAAGCTCACGAGCGTCTGGGAGCCGCCGCCGGTCCTGACGCAGAACGCCTCGAACCCGGCGGAGACCCTGCCGGCGCCCGCCTTCATCTTGGCGAAGGTCCCGCCGATCAGCTCGGATTTCGCCCAGGAGGCGAACTCGGCGCTCGTGCCGTGCGTGGCAGCCGACTCGGACCCAGAGTAGGCGTAGGCGATGAGCACATGGCTCGCCGCGGCGTACTTCGCGTCGTCCCAGCCGCCGCCGTCGTACCAGCTGCCCGGGAACATCGACGCGTCGAAGCCGGGAGAGCCGAACGAGTACCAGATCGCCGCTGTCACGTCGCCGCTCGGCACGGGGCTCGTCGAGTAGGAGCCCGGCGCGGGCGTCGGGGACGAGGGCTCGGCGCAGTAGGCGATGTTCCCGTCGGCGCTCATCCATGTGGTGGCGAAGCCGCCGTAGGGGATCTTGCCGCCGATGGACACGTCTACCGTGCTCGGCGCGGCGTAGGCGGGCGAGGCCGCCACGGAGGCGAGCAGCGCCCCCGCCGCCAGGATGAGCGCCATGGCGCATCGGAGGAGCTTTTCCTGCAGGGTGCAGTCTTTCGCTGCGTTCATCTTTCCGCCTCCCTATCTCTCGACGCTTCGCTGTGCGCGGGGCGCCTCGTGCTCGGCGGCGCGGCTCGCCTGGCGGGCGTGCTCGGCGCGCTCCGCGAGGTAGCGCGAGCGCTCTGCGTCAACGGCCTCCTTGAGCTGCGCCGGCATGACCTTCACGGTGTCCTTGACCGCGCGGCCGCCCTCGTCGAGCTCGGGCTGGCCGTCCGGGCCCATCACCGTCTTCCTCAGCCACACCTCGCGGTTCGCGAGCAGCGGTATGTCTCGGAAGTCGGCCCCCTTGAAGCGGCTCTCGTTAACGAACATGGGGCTGAACTCGTAGCCTCCCACGTCCATGCCGTCGACGACGGTGCCCTTGGGAAGGGTCGCCGAGTTGAAGGTCCTGGCCTCGCCGGTCGCGCGGTCGGTGTACTCGATGCCCTCGCGCACGAAGCTCTTGTGCAGCGAGAGGTACACGTTCTTCCTCTCTTCCATGTCTTTCCTCCTTTTCGTTTTCAATCGGTCCTTGTCTTCATCCGCCGGGACGCGTGCCCCGGCGCGGCGCCCCTATCTCATGGCGACCGCCCCCTTCCTCGCTTTCCCGCTAGAAGCCGCTCACGATGTCGCGCGCCCAGGAGCCGCTCTTCACGAGGGCCAGGATGAGCAGCACGCACATGGCCAGGTACTGCAGCGCGTAGGTGAGCCCGTTCGCGACCGCGTCGGCCGGGGTGCCCGTCCCGGGGTTCGCCCCGGTGAGCCCGCCGAGCACGAGCGGGAACGATATGAGCAGCACGAGGATGATGACGCCGGCGATGCAGACCGCCCCGAAGCTCTTCAGGTAGCCGAGGCCTATCTGGCGCGTGGCGTCCATGCCGAGGAACGCCAGCGGGATCGGGGCGAACGCGGCCATGATGTAGAGCTGGAGCGCGCGGGCCCAGCAGACCACGAGGGCGACGACGTAGGCCGCCAGCACCACGACCCAGCTGATGAGGCTCACGACGAGCATGGCGATGAGCGACGGGATGTCGTCGTCGGTGGTGACGACGGACACCTCGGGCAGGTCGAGCGCGCCTCCGGCGCCGAAGAGCGCCTCGACTCGGTCGATGGCGAGCCCGCAGACCTCGTAGATCGACGCCATCAGGTCGAAGCTGTTCTGTATGAGGAACAGGAACACGGCGAAGAACACGAGGAGGAAAACGACCTCCTTGACGCCGGGAAGGCTCTGGCTGCCGTCCATGCGCTGGGAGATCTCGATGAGCTTCAGGGTGAAGACCAGGCCGAGCACCCCGCACCCGATCGGCAGGATGGCAACCTGCCATACGCCCCGGGCGACGTCGTGCATGGTCAGGTCGCTCGAGCTCGTGAGCATGTGCGCGAAGTCGGCCGAGAGGATCCCGTTCGCGCCGATCGACCCGAGCACGCCCGTCTGCGCCTTGAACATCCAGTTGCAGCAGTCGCGCAGGAGGCCGCACAGCCAATCGTTGACGTCCCCGGCTATGTCGGCGTATGCCGGCTGCGCTGGGACGAGCAGGAGCGCGCAGAGGGCGAATGCCGTCGCGGCGGAGACGGCGAAGGCCCTTCGGCGTCGCGATTCAAGCGCCCGCACGGCTACATCGCCTCCAGCGAGCCGCCGCGCGAAACCACGGTGACCACCGTCGAGGCGGGGTCGTCGAGCGTGAAGGTCGTCGACGCGACGTTCCCGGCGTAGTCGAGCCACACCTCCTTGTCCCAGGTGGCTCCCGTCGCCTGCGGGGACACCTCCGCCGCCTTCCCGGCGACGGCCTCCTCGATGGCGGCGACGTCTGCGCCCAGCGCCTCGGAGAGGCGGTCGTCGGTGCCGGTCACGGAGAACGCTCCGTCTTGCGCCTTCTGGGGCACGTAGGCCTGCGTCAGGAGGTCGCAGGCCAGGGTGCGGGCGTCCCCGTCGCCCGAGACCTGGATGAGCGACAGGCCCCCCGCCTTGTCGCCGGTTCCCTTGACGTCGATGGGCACGCTGAGCACGCCGCCGGCCTCGGAGGGCTCCTCAGCGGAGAAGAACCAGGCGCGCTCGGTGCCGCCCGCGCTCTCCACCATGGCGCCATCGACGATCCGCAGCGTGGCGGTCGGGTCGTCGGCGCCCGTCCACGCGGTGTTCCAGAGCGCCTCGGCGCCCGATGTCGCCTTTCCAGTCTCCGAGCCAGTGCCTTCAGGGGCGCCGGCCGTAGCGGACGGCGCCTGCTCCTGGGGGCTTTCCTGCGGGGCGATGGCGCAGCGCGCCGCGCCCGCGCCGAGCGCCACGACGAGCGCGCCTGCCGCGACGGCGGCCATGACCCTTGACTTTCCCTGCATTGGTTTCTCCTATCTCGCGGTGAGCGCGCAGCTGAAGCTGCCGATGCCGCTCGCTATGCGGCACACGTCGCCCGCTCGCGGCTCGTGTATGTACCTGTCGTCGCCGATGTAGATGGCCACGTGGCCCGAGCGGTAGAGGATGTCGCCGGGCTTCGCCTCCGAGAGCGGTATGCGCCTGAGCTCCTCGTACTGGGAACCCGTGTAGTGGCTTATGCGGATGCCCGCCTGCGCGTAGCAGTACTGCGTGAGCCCGCTGCAGTCGAGCGCCTTGCCGGGGGTCGAGCCTCCCCACACGTAGGGCACGCCGAGCTGGCTGTACGCCGCCTCGACGATCGCGTTCCCGTTCGCGGTCGAGTCCTTCAGGTCCTCGACCGTCATGGAGTCGAACCTGTAGAGGCCCCATTGCGCCATGATCGACTTCAGGGACTCGACGTAGGACGAGTCGGTCGCCCAGCCGGCGTCCTTGAGCCCCTCGGCCATCCTGTCCGAGTCGTGCCTCTCGATTGCCTCCCGGATGAGGGCGTTGCCCGAGTAGCGCTCCGCCTGCAGGAAGACCCTGCTGCGGAAGCGGACGCACTCGGCGTCGCCGGTGAAGCGGATGAAGCTCGCCGTGATTTGGGTGTGCTCGCCGGGCACGTACTCCTCGCTGGTGGCCCAGTTCGCCTTGCCGGCCACCTCAGGGCAGCCCGCGTAACCCGACCACCACTTCATGCCGAAGAGGTTGTGGTCGCGCTCTGCGAGCTGGCTCATGCGGTCCCCCTGGCCGGACTCCTGGATGATCTGCGCTATGGTGCAGCCCGCCGGGTGCCCGTACTCCTCCTGGCACTCGAGCGCCGCCTCGACCATCTCGTAGGTGATGTAGGGAGGCAGCCCCTCGAGGCCCCGCTTGGAGGCCGCGTCGTCCCAGAAGCCGAACAGCGCGCTCAGCAGCTGCGCGACGGCGAGCGCGCAGGCGACGAAGGCCATGATCCCGGCCACCGCCCCGAGCAGGGCGGGCGCAGCGCCCGAGACCGCGCCCGCGATCGCGGAGGCGGCTCCCTTCGACCCCGCGGCGCGGGCCGCCTCGCCCGACGCCTGCGCTGCCGCCTGGGCCGCTTGGGGTTTGGCCGTGGCCGTCGCGCCGGCGGCCTCGGGGCCGCGCGCGCCTCCCTTGGGGCCGCCGAGGGCGCTCGCCGCCTTGCGGCTGCCTCGGGCGGCCTTCCTCGATTTCCTCTGACGCAGCTTTCCCGCGGCCCTCTTTGCCGCGTACCCCGCGTCGTACATGCCCGACGCGCCCGCGAGCTCCTCCGAGTCGTCGAGTTGGGAGACGGCCTCCCGGGCAATCGCCAGCTTCGCCGCCTCGACGCGCGAGCGCATCGCGGCCGCCGCGCGCCGGTCGCCGGCGGGTTGGGACAATTTGTCCCCGAGCCCGCCTTCCGCCGCGTCGGGCTTGGAAGGGCGCCCCTTCGCCGCTGCCGCGGCGCCTCCCGCCTCGTCGAGCGGTCCGGCTCCCTCCGAGACGTTTCCCAGGGAGTCGCGCTCGGTCTCCGCGACGTCGCCCGCGGTGAGCACGTCGCGGCGCTGCGCCGCGACCACCTCGAGCATCCCGCCGCCCTCGCTCGGGCGCGCCATGCCTATTCCTCCGCCTCTTGGACCGCGCGGCGCATCTCTCGCTCGGCGACCTCTGAGGGCTTGGTGTTCCACAGGTCGTAGAGCGGGCCTTTCGGGAAGTCGTCGGTGATGGGCACGCGGATCCCAGCGCTGATGAGCAGCCCCTCGCCGGGCTTGACGGCGTCGCCGATGTAGCCGCGCTCCGTGGCGGAGAGCTGGAGCATCTCCGCCCACGCTTCGAGGTCTGCGGTGGACTGCTTGTGCAGCAGGAAGAACTCGGAGTTGAGCACCATGTCGCGGGCCTCGGCGTTGGACAGCATGTGGCTCGTGTTCTGGCTGATGCCGGTGCAGATGAGGCCGAACTTGCGCCCCTCGCGCCACAGGCGGGCGAAGTACTCGACCACCGTCGGGTGAGCGAAGAGGCTCTGCACCTCGTCGATGTAGAGCCAGGTGTAGTTGGGGCGCGGCGGCGTGACCATCACGCGGTTGCGCACCATCTCGAGCGCCGTGATCATGCCGAACACGCGCATGTTCTGGCCGAGGCCGTGCATGTCGATGTTGGTGATGCGGTTGTCGAGCGCCACGTTGCTCTGGCCGTTGAAGAAGGAGAACGCGCCCTTCACGTAGCGCTCGTAGCGCAGCGCGATGTCGGCGGCCTCGGGCTCGGGCTGAGCGAGCAGCGCCGCGTGGAAGTCGCCGAGCGTGGGCAGGCGACCGTCCCTCGCGCACTCCCGGTACGCCTCGCCGACGCAGCGGGCGATGATCGAGCGGTCGCGCTCAGGCAGGCCCTCGCGGCCCTCGGCCATGAGCGCGCTCGAGAGCGCGAGCACCGCGTCGGTCTTGTACGCGAGCTTGACGGCGTCGGCGCGGTCCGCGACGTCGGCGGTGTCGAGGGGGTTGAGCACCGCCGAGCATCCCGGGGCGAGCTCGACGTTCGCGCCGCCGAGCGCGCCGACGAGGTTGCCGTACTCGCCGGCCGGGTCGAAGATCACGACCTCGTCCTCGGGGTGCGCGAGAACGGTGTTGGTTATCTCGCGCTTCACCGAGAAGCTCTTGCCCGAGCCGGGCTTGCCGCACACGAAGCCCATGGGGCTCGCCAGGCGCTTGCGGTCGCACAGCACCAGGTTCCCGCTCTCCTTGGACTGCCCGTAGTAGCCTCCGCCCGCCTCGTCGAGGCTCTGGCTGGCGAAGGGCATCTGCATGGCCACCTGCCCCGTGGTGAGGTAGCGGCTCACGATGACGTGGTTGTCCCCGAGCGGGAGCACCGAGTTGAGAGCCTGGCGCTGCCGGAAGTGGAGCGGCTCGAGGCCGATCGTGCAGCCCTGCGCGACGCTCGTCACCTGCTGGACGCGGCGGTCGAGCTCCTCGAGGCTGTCGGCCCAGGTGTAGACGAGGCCCGTGTAGACGAACAGGCGCTCGGACTTGTTGCGCAGGAAGTCGAGCAGCTCCTCGGCCTCCTCCTTCGAGAAGCGCAGCTCGGGCGGCAGGATCTGGTAGTCGTAGCCCTTCTTCACGGCGCTCATCTGCTCGTCGATGATCTCCTTGTCCATCCAGTCGATCTGGCGCTTCACGAGCGCGAGCGCCTCGCTCTGCGCGATGGGCTGCACGTGCAGCGTCACGTTGAGCGGCAGCGGCAGGTCGATGATGGAGGCGAGGTAGGTCTCCTCGATGACCGACCCGAAGCTGCGCACCGCGAGCACCGCGCCGTAGCGCCCGTCGCTGCGGAAGCAGTCCGACCTGCCCTCGGGCTTGAAGTCGAGCGTGGAGGGCATGACGAAGTCCTTCGTGCGCGCGCCCGACGTCGGGGACAATTTGTCCCAGGAGAACTCGAAGCGCGACCCCGGGCGCAGCTGCCCCTGCAGAAGCTCGAGCCTCTCGGCGCCGTCGAGGGCGCGCGACGAGCAGCGTATGCGCGTGAGTGTCTGCTCCACGTCGCCCCGGATGCGCGCGAGCTTGGGCACCGCGGCGTCGACGTCGTCGGCGCCCACGGCGTAGGTCAGGTAGCGGTGGCGCACGAGGTTCGAGACGCCCTCGCGCATCTTGTCGTTGAGGATCCGGTTGTACTCTTCGGCGAGCCCGGAGGTGGCGCGCTCCCCGGGCTCGAAGAAGACCTTGCGGCCGACCTCGTCGGCGGGGATGGGCGCGTTCACGACCTGGAGCTGCACGTGGGAGTCCGCCGGGAAGTAGTTGAACAGCGAGCTCATCACGGTGAAGGCCGTCTCGCGCGCCTCCTTGCGCGCGGACTGGTAGCTGATGTCGGAGAACTCGACCGTCTGGCTGAACATCCCCGGCATCACCTGGGCGATGCCGTCCCTGTACATGGCGTCGTAGCCGACGTAGGCGGCCATCTCGCTCGAGCGGTCGCGCTCCCGGCGGCGCTTCTGCCGCTCGGCCTCCGCGCCCTTCGAGGCGTCCTTGCGCCCGCCCGTGCCGCCGAGGAGCAGCCCGAGGGTGCTCGGGCGCTTCGGCCTATTCTCCTTGTTGGTTCTTGCTCGGCTCATAGAGCTCGGCTCCTTTCTTCCTTGCCCTGCGCCTCGCGCGACGTCCCGGGCGGCCCGGGCGCGGCGAGCCCTCGGGAAGGCTCCCGGCGAGGCAGGGCTCGTACGCGAGCAGCTGCGGGGAGAGCTCGTGGGCCGCCAAAAGCGGCAGCAGCTCCTCGGCGCGCATGCCGAAGGGCCGCCAGAACCCGGCGAGCCAGAACGGCATGCTGCAGAGCATGATCGGGAAGGCCGCATCCGCGACGTCTGCGTGCAGGCCCAGGTGGACGAAGGCCGCCGCCCCGACCGCGCTGCCGAAGCCGAGCGACACGCATGCGAGCGTGCGCAGGCTCATCTTCCCGACGATCTTCTCCTCGTACTCCCCGATGTCCTTCTGCACCGGTATCCGGAGCGCCATCCGCGACGCCCCCTATGCCGGCAGCCAGGACGTGTCCAGCTGCCCGAAGTAGACCGACGCGGCGATGATGATCGCGCCGCCGGCGATGGTGGATATGGCGGTCGCGATCTGCGGGCCGCCCTGCTGCTCCCTGATGGCCAGGCCGAGCGAGACCGCTCCCCACACGACCAGGAAGCCGCCGAGGAAGGTCACGCAGCCTGACACGAGCTTGATGACGTTTGCGAGCATGCTGCTCTCCTTTGCATTCGGTTGACGATGTTCCTTGCTGCTCCTCCCCCGCGGCGGGGGAGGCCCGCGCCCTCCGCGGCCCCGTCACGAGGCGCCGTCCTTCCGCCTGCGGTACTCCGCGAAGTCGAACGGGCCTTGGCGGGCGGCCTCCTCGAGCAGGCGCGAGCGCGGGTGGCGCTCGAGCCGGTACTTCCGGTCCATGAGCGGCATGCAGCCGTTCACGAGCACGAGCGCGTCCTCGCGCGGCATGCGCGCCACCTCGGCGGGCTGTATGAGGTCGCGCTCGGAGATGCCGCGGTTCACGGTCCGGGTCCAGCCGGCGCCCCGCGAGTCGCTCTGCGTCTCGCTCGCCACCGTCTGCTTGCCGGCCATCTTGCTGATCTCCTCGTTGGTCTCGTTCGCCTTGCCGCCCAGGTAGAGCAGCGTGTCGCAGGAGTTCACGATGGTCTCGGCGTTGTTGTCGCCGTAGGTCTCCTTCAGCTGCGAGAGCGACTGGGCGATCATCGAGACGGCGATGTTCCTGCTGCGGGTGACGGCGATGGTCCGCTCGAAGTCGGGTATGCGCCCGATGTTGGCGAACTCGTCGAAGACGAAGTGCACCGTCGTGGGCAGTGAGCCGCCGTGCGCCTCGAGCGCCTCGGCGCAAAGCGCGCTCACGGCGGTGTCCATGAGCAGGGCGAACAGGAAGTCGAAGGTCGAGTCGGTGTCGCTCATAGACGCGAAGAGCGCGACCTTGGCGCCCTCGTCGCCCATGTGGGCGAGGTCGAGCTCGTCTTTGGAGGTGAGGTCGCGCACGGCGCGGATGGAAAGCGGCTTCAGGCGGACGTTGCAGCTCGAGAGCATCGACTTCATGGTGTCGCCGGCGGCCACGCGGAACTCGCGGTAGCTCGCGAGCGCGAAGTCGTCGGGCGGCGCCGGCTCGCGGACCTTGACCCACTCCCACGCGCCGTCCTCCTCGGCGAAGCCGCGCAGCGAACCGCCCTCCGCCGAGGCGCCGCCGCGCCTCACGTAGCGCTCGCCGGTCTCCAGCTCGCGGAACACCATGTCCAGCGGGCTCATGTAGCCCGGGTCGTCGCGTGCGTCGGCGAGCGAGAGCAGCGTGAGCAGCCCGTCGAGGTTCCGGTCGGCGGGCTCGCAGTGCATGACGAGGTAGGCCGTGAGCGCGGTGTAGACCAGGCGCTCGGCCTTCTCCCAGTAGGGGTCGCCCTTGTGGTCGGCCTCGCCCTCGGTGTTGGCGACGATGCCGCGGGCGAAGCGGATGACGCCCGCCTCGTCGCGTATGTAGGCTATGGGGTTGAAGCGCATGGAGCGCGTGAAGTCGATGGTGTCGAACGCGCGGATCTCGTAGCCGAGCTCCGCCAGCGCGCCGCCCATCTCGCGGATGAGCGTGCCCTTCGGGTCGGTCACGAAGAAGCTGGCGTTGGCCTGCAAGAGGTTCGGCTTGACGTAGTAGCGCGTCTTGCCGGTGCCGGGTCCTCCAACCACGAGCACGTTGTCGTTGGTGTCGGTGGAGAGGTCGAACCTGCGGCTCACGAGGCGGATGCGCGCGTTGTCGGTGAGGATGATGTTGTTGTCGGGGTCCTTGGGGTCGCCGAAGGGCGCGATGTCTTTAGGCGTGGCCCACCTGGAGCTCCCGTGCTCCTCGCCGTCGCGCCGGGCGCCCTTGGATCCCATGGAGCGTGCCCAGGCGAGGAGCGCCGCGCACGCGCAGGCGGTCCCGGCGCACAGGGGAAGCGCCTCCGTTGAGAATACGCGCCCCGCGCGAAGCGCCGCCGGGATCGCCGCCATGGCGGACTCCGGGTCGATGATCGGGTTCGCGCCCGACGCCGCGATTGCCGCGGCCGCGAAGTCTCCCGCGGCGAACGCCGCCGCGGCCAGCGCGGCCGCCGCCTGCCACCTCATCTCTCGGGCCCCTCGACCTGGCGCGGGCCGCGCTCCCGGCCGGGGCCCTGGCTGTGGGCCCTCGAAGCCTCGCGCGCACGCTCGGCGCGCTCGGCCAGCCGCTCGGGCGCCTTGCGCCTCTCGGCGATCTCGGAGAGCCGCTCCCTTGCGCGCTCGGCGGCCTTTCCCGTCTCTTGCTCGAGCTGGCGGAAGGCCTCGTCGACCTCGGGGGCGTCCTCCACCTTGAAGAGCAGCCAGTCGCGGCCCTCGCCGGGGATGATGTGGTGCTCGACCGACGCGGCCCGCAGCTTGTCGGAGACGACCTCCTTGATCGTCGCGTACTCGGGAAGCCCCGAGAGCTCCTCGAGGCTGAGCTTCGCGTAGGTCGGCGCGCCCTCGGCCGCGATGGCCTCGGCGCGCCCGCCGGCGATGGTCCCGCGGATGCACGCGAGGCGCTCCGAGAGCTCCCTCGCGCTGCGTGCCATTGCCTCGGCGCCGGCCTCCTGGCCGATTCTCAGCATCCAGTCGAGCAGCTTGCCGCCCGCCTCGTCCCCGTAGTCGCTCGCCATCCCGCGCCTCCCTTCCAGTCGAGATGAAAAGGGGCGCATTCGCGCCCCGGTCGTCCCTATTCGGCCCCGACGGCCCTCTCGCGCGCCATTGGGGCGCGGGCCTCCTGCCCGGCGTGCGCGCGGCTCGCCTCGCGGGCGGACGCGGCGCGCTGCGCCAGCGGCTCGGGGGCCTTCTCGTGCAGATGGGCCCACTCGCCGCTGCGGCACTGCTCGGGCGTCGCCTCGCACATGTCGCGCATGGCTTGCTCGAACCGCTCGGGCTCCTGGGCGATGGCGCCGAAGCTCCAGCTCTCGAAGCCGGTCCACGCGTCGCCGTCGCGCTTGAGCGTCCACCACTCGTCGCCGCCGTTCACCTGCTGGATGAACGCGAGGTCGCGGTAGCAGAAGCCCTGGCGTATGGCCCAGTTGCCCGAGCCCAACGCCTCGCGGAGCCTGTCGACGCTGTCCGTGCGGGAGAACTCGTAGGGGTACTCCTCGAGGAACGGGTCATCCTGCCAGTCGAAGCCGCCGACCTTGAGCCAGCCGTTCTCCTGGCACTTCTCCACGAGCCCGTCGTGCTCGCGGCCGGTTATCCTCTCGAAGCCGTCCATGGGCGCTCTGCCTTTCGTTTTCTCGTATGGCGGGCGGCGTCCTCGCGATGGGGGCACGGTGCGAGTCGGAGCAGGCGTGCGTGCTGGCGCGTCGGCGCCGCCCAAGACGTGTATAGCGATTTCGATTGCGGCGGCGACCGGGGCCGCCCGCGATGGGTCGAGCTGGGTCGAGCCGTCCGCGCCTCCACGGGAAGCGCACAAGCTAGCCGAGCCGGCGCCTGTCCCTTCCGCCCAGGTAGACGGGCCTGCAGGTCTGGGAGATCCTGCTCGCGATCGCCTCTGCCGTTACGCGCTCGCCGCGCCTCGCGAGCCTGTCCGCCAGCGCGCCGGGCGCGTAGTTCGACGTGACGATGGTCGGGCGCATGTCCTCGTAGCGCGCGTCGAGCACGCTGAACACGGTGCCGACGGACCATTCCGTCGCGTCCTCCTTGCCGAGGTCGTCGAGCACGAGGACGTCGCACTTGGCGTACCGCGCGACGGCGGCCTCGGTGCCGCCCTCGTCGAACGTCGCCTTCACGCGCTCGAGCATGCCCTTGGCCGTCGTGAAGGCGACATCGTAGCCCGCCTCGGCGAACAGCCTGGCCATGGCGGAGGCGGCGTGCGTCTTGCCGGCGCCGACGCCCCCGTGTATGTAGAGCCCGGCGCCCCCGTTGCCTGCGAACGAGGCGATGTACTCGGCGAACTCGGGGCGGTCGGCCTCGGCGGCCCAGTAACGCCTGGGGATGCCCGCGCGCGAGAGCGCCTTCTCCCGGCGGGCGGCCTCCTCCTTGGCGGCGAGGGCCGCGCGCCTTCGCGCCTCGGCCTCCCGCTCGCTGGCTGCGCCCTCGCACGGGCAAGGGGCGGCGGAGACCCAGGCGACCCTGCCCGCCAGCGCCGCGCCGAGCGGATCGAGGGCGGCGCCGCAGTGCGGGCACGCCCTCGGCTCCGGCTCGTCGAAGGAGAGCCCGGCCGCCCGGGCCTGCTCCAGGGTGATGAGTCCCGCTCGGTCCATCGGGCGCCCCTTTCTTATCTTCTGAAGTCCTTGTTGTCCCTTTTGCTTATTGGGTGGCATATCGTCAGGGGTTTCCCTGTCATTTCGTCAGGGGTTCGGGCTGCGAACCCTGACGGTTCGTCATCCTTGTTCGCTGCGAACCCTGTCATTTCGTCACCCTTTCGCGCCGGAAACCCTGACGAATCGTCAGGGGTTGCCAGCGCTCCGGGCGGCAGCCTCTCGCGCACGATGCGGTACCGCTTGGTGGCGTGCCCGCGTGCCGGGGCGTGCATGCCGCACTCTTCGATGAGGCCCCGGTCGAGCAGGTCGCGGATGGCGCGGTGGACGCTGCGCTCCTGCACGTTGAGGAATCGGGCCAGGCCGCCCTTGCTCTCGAAGTAGCCGCACCCGGCATCGCAGAAGCCGAAGATGCGCGCGTAGACGAGCAGGGAAAGGCCGGAGAGGCCCAGATCTGCCATCATGAAGTGCCGTACCGTCGTGAACTCGCGCGGGGAGGGGCCGTCGCGCCCCTTCGGGCCTGCGGCCGCCATCGGCGCTAGCCCCTTCTGGGCGAGCCGACGATGCTGTTCCGCTCGACCCATGCGACGAGCTCGTCGTGCAGCACGATGCCGTCGCGCGTCTTGCCGCCGATGTAGCGGATCGGGAACGGGTCGTCGGGGTCCTTGGCGAGCCGGTACATGGCGTCGCGGCTGATGCGCAGCATCGCGCACGCCTCGTCGGCGCCGAATATCGCGTTGGTCGATGCGATGAGCCTCACCTGGCTTCTGCTAATGCTCTTGGTCATGGTCGTCCTCGAGCTCCTTTCGTCTCGAGGCTCCCTCGCGTGCCCGGCCGCGGGCGGCTCCTGGGGCGGTCGCCGCCGTCATTTCCTGCCGCTCCTCGACTCGATATAGGCGTCCACTGACGCCCTCGACACCAGGAGCTTCCTTCCGAGCCTGTACGAGTCGATCTCTCCCGACCAGATGAGGTCGTACGCCTTGCTCCGGCTCGCCCCCATGTACTCCTGCATCTCGATTACCGTCATCCACTCGTCGCGGCTCCGGTTGCCCTCGGGCGCGGCGCATTTCGTCGTGTTCGCCATGGCTGCCTCCAATCTTTCCGCGCCATGCGTCTGCGCGGTCCCGTGTGCGTTTTCGTCTGCGCGACGATTGAACCGCCTGATGGCGATTTGTGCGCCTGATGGGAACGGAGACGGGTCGAGGTGGGTCGAGCTGGTCGGGCCTTCACGAAACGGCCACAGGCCATGTGCCTTAGCTCGCAGCTAAGTCCCTGAAAAGTAAAAGGCGCCCATGCGGGCGCCTGCCTAGAAGCTGGAATTGTTCGGTTGTGGTCGGAATGCTCGTCTTCCGCGGTGCTGTCGTCCGGGGTCTGGCATCTGTCGTTCGCCTCTTCTGTCGTGTTTGCTGTTGCGTGTTCTGCGAGCGACCTTGCTCAGGTTTTTCAACCCGTTGCCCCAGGTGCACCCGGGTAAATAGTACCCATCCGTTGGGACATGGCCTACTGAAAGAGACGATTGCGTGATGAGGTGGTAGATGAGTGGCGCAATACACGTGCCCTTACAAGTTTTGCGTCAGCAAAGCACTAAGCGATAGACAGCACTAAATAAGGTCCTTGATTTTCTTCGCTGCTTTGATAAGCTGTTGCGATTATTCTTTCTGCCGTTTAGCGTGAGCTCCTTCTGATTTTCTTGATTGTCTGCTACACTTCAGCCCATTGGATGTCAGCATCCAATGGGCTGAATATTTAAAAGGAGGGGCAATGTACTGCACAAAATGCAACCGCTTTACCGATAGCGGTACATGCCCTGAATGCGGCGGAGAGACAACCGAAGAAGCTCCTCATGTCGTTTATTGGTGCGGCAGCTGTAACATCCCGTTGATTCACATCCCGGGGGACCGAAAAATCGAATGCCCGATTTGCGGGCACGAGGCAAAGTATCTTTGTGCAGATATGCGCCCCGTCTTTCCTGAGGAAAGGCTGCTTTTTGAGGTAATGACGGGGAAACCCCTTGCGTATATCCATGAATCCGTGTGGGCTTCGGGAAGCAAGTATTACGTCAATGGCAAGGCAACGAACATTACGGTTGCCGAATTCCTTTCCTCTAACCCAATCGAGGTCAGGTCGCAGATCGACGAATATGCCAAGGGGAATAGCTACGATGCATTCGATCGCTACGTCGATGTTTTCGTTGAGGCGAACCGTGCGCATCTTGACGCTATCGTGCGCGAGGCGTGCTCTTTCGTCGTCGACGCCTCCAAGGATTATCCCGAGGAAAACCTCGTTGTCTCTTTTTCGGGCGGCAAGGATTCGACCGTAACCGCCGATATTGCTGTTCGCGCCTTGAGTGACCCCTACCTCGTTCATATATTCGGCGATACTACGCTCGAGTTTCCTAGTACTACCGAGTATGCAAAGCGCTTTCGCGCCAACCATCCTTTGGCGATTTTCAAGACTGCGCGTAACTACGAACAGGATTTTTACGATATGGCCGAGGTCATCGGTCCGCCGGCGCGAATGATGCGGTGGTGTTGTTCGATGTTCAAAACGGGGCCGATTTCGCGAGCATTCAAAGGGCTTTTCGGCGATGAGCCCATCTTGACCTTCTACGGCATTCGCAAGGGAGAGTCGGTCTCGCGCAGCAAGTACAATCGCATTGAGGACAGCGCCGAATCCGTCAAGATTCAGCGGCAGACGGTTGCGGCACCAATTTTCTATTGGAATGACCTTGACGTTTGGTTGTACATACTTGGTGAAAAAATCGATTTCAACGATGCCTACCGTCTCGGTTATGAGCGCGTGGGCTGCTGGTGCTGTCCGAACAACAACGCGCGAGCTCAATTCCTGTCTCAAATCTACATGCCAGAAGCTGCGGCTAAATGGCGCAGCTTCCTAGTTGATTTCGCGCGCCGCATCGGTAAACCGGACCCGGAGGTGTACGTCGACACGGGCAAGTGGAAAGCGCGCCAAGGGGGCAACGGTCTTGCCGCTGCAAGCTCTGTTCTTGTTGAGGCGAGCCACTGCGCCACCGACGACAGCGCGACCATCTTCTCGCTTGAAAGGCCCTACTCAGACGAATTGGTAGGCCTGATGACGCCCATAGGCGATTATGCGCCTGGCCTCGGCCGTCCGCTACTCGACGAGAAGGTCATCGTCGATCACCGCACGAGGGAGCCGCTTATCTCCGTCATGCCTTTCGCGCAACCTGGCTACGAGTACGCCGCGAAAGTGCGCGTGCTAAAGGCCTCTGATGCCGAGACGTTGCTGCGCATGGCGAAGTATCAGGTCGTTAAGTTCAATGCTTGCAGGCAGTGCCTCAAATGCGAAGGCCTGTGTCGTTTCGGCGCGATCAGCATTACATCGGACGGCTACCGAATTGACCCGCAGAAGTGCGTGCACTGTCGACAGTGCGTAACCGATAAGTATCTTGAGGGCGGTTGCCTCATGCGCAAGTACCTCAGAACCAAGGAAGAGTAACGTCATGCAGATGAAGTTCAAGGCACACCAGTCTTTTGCCGTGCGCAAAGGATGGCTCGGAAAAGGCCTCCGCACAATAGCGAATCCCGATAACGCTGCGCTTCTTATGCCGAGCAACAGCAAGGCCGCGATGGACGAGCTAGGTTTGGGCTCGAACCAGGTTGTGGCGCTGCGCTATTGGATGCAGACGCTTGGCCTTGTGGACTACAGGAAGGGATCTCGCAATCGCGAGCACGTTCTTACGCCTCTAGGTAAGCTTATCTATGAAAACGACCCATACACCGAGGAGATCGGTACGCTTTGGGCGCTTCACTGCAACCTCGCATCCGCGCTAGAGGACGCCGCTTCCTGGTACTTTTTCTTCAATGAGTTCGGTATGAGCGTTTTTACGCGAAAGGATTTTACTCGCGCCCTTGAGCGCTACATCTTCACCTACAACGACAAGAAGGATGTGTCCCTTAAGTCGCTCGAGGACGATTTCAACTGCATCATCAACACTTACGTCGCGCACGGCTATGCCGGCAAGAAGGGCGGCTCGCCGGAGAGTGTTATCGATTGTCCCCTCGGCGAACTCGGCCTTGTGAGTATCGAGAGCCGCAGCGCAAGAAGCTTTCGCAAAACGAGCGCTAATCCCGCCATGCTTCCTGCGCTGCTGGTGCTCTATTGCATCTGCACGATGGTGGATTTCCAAGAACGCATGGACAGCCCTCTCGGACGAGAGATAAGGCTCGCTGACTTGCTCGATGCGCCGTGCTCGCCCGGAAGGGTTTTCAACCTTGACGCCGTGGCGCTTCTTGGCAAGCTTTACGAACTTGAGGGCGAAGGCTATGTCCGCATAAATCGCACTGCTGGTCTCGACGTCGTTCGTCTCAATGAGCCAGGCATGACTGCAATCGCTTGCCTCGAGCGCTATTACGAGATTATTGGTTAGGAGCGCTCCCGTGAACCTAAAAGATATGGTCGTCCCCAACAAGGACTTTCAAACATCGATAAACATCGAATTCGACTTCGGCTCCAAAGAGAAAATCGAGGGTCTCATTCCCACCGATTCCGTTTGTCGCTACCTTGAGCGCATCTTGGGCGATGTTATTGCCCCCTCTAATCGGCGGGCAAAGCTGCTCGTCGGCGCCTACGGCAAGGGCAAGTCCCATGTCGTGCTCGCGGCGCTGATGGCGATGTGGTGCAAAGATCCCGGAGCATTTCAGAGAATCACAAACGCATATAGGCGCAGGAACAGCGGTTTTGCAGAGACCTTCGACAGATTCGTTCAAGATGGCCAGCGCTTGCTTCCCGTCGTTATTTCGGGAAGCACGTCCGATCTTCGCCATTCGCTTCTTTTCGCGCTCAGAAATGCCCTGAAGCTTTGCGATTCCACCGATCTTATGCCTTCGACGAATTACGACGGCGCAATTAGAGTACTTGACAGATGGCGCCGCGATTATCCGAGCACGCTGAGACGATATGAAGAGCTTACGGGCTCGACCTACGGCACCACTGTCGCAAAACTGCGCGCCCTGGAAACTGAAACGTATGAAGAGTTCGTTGCCTCCTACCCAAGCTTGACCTCGGGTAGCACGTTTGATGTGCTCGACGGAGCAGACGTGCTTTCCGTATACGAGCAGGTGCTCTCAGGCCTTGCCGAGCGCGGCGTAAGCGGTCTTTATGTCGTTTACGACGAATTCAGCAAGTATCTAGAGACGAGCATAGGACGAGCCACCGTTGAAGACACGAGGCTTCTTCAGGACTTTGCCGAGGCATGCAACAGGAGCGGCGCAGAAAAGCAGCTACATCTTCTGCTTATTAGCCACAAAAGCATCTCGAACTACATTGACGCCGACCTGCCCAAAGAGAAGGTCGATGGGTGGCGCGGCGTGTCCGGTCGCTTTGAAGAAATCGAAATGTCCGACGACGAGAACCAGTCCTACGAGCTCATGTCTTCGGCAATCATTAAGGATTCCACGAAGTGGAGCCGTTGGCGCTGCGATCATGAAGCGCTTCTATCGCGAATCGAGGGACGCTACGTTCATAATGGACTTTTCGCAGGCAATATGTCCGATGTCGTTGTGCGTGGTTGCTACCCGTTGCATCCGTTGACAGCGTTCTTGCTCCCGAAGCTGTCTGAGAAAGTTGCCCAGAACGAGAGAACCCTGTTCACCTTCCTGTGCGCCGAAGGCGACAAAACCATGTCGGCGGTTCTGGCGGAGTCGGCAGAGTTCGTTACTCCTGACTGCATTTACGACTACTTCGAACCCCTCCTTCGCAAGGAAATGTACACGAGCCCCCTCCATAGGGTTTACGAGCTTGCTCGCGCATCCCTTTCGCGCGTCGAACCCGTCTCCCTTGAGGCGCGCATCATTAAAACTGTTGCCGCAATCGACGCGGTCGCGCAATACGATCGAGTGGAGCCAACCAAGGAGACTCTCCTCGACCTTTTTTGCGACTGCGGATTGGGAGCAAAAGAGGTCGACGAGGCCATTACGCGCCTTGTCGAAGGAGACTCAATCGTCTACCTGAGGCGCAGCAACGCATATCTCAAACTCAAGGAAACCACTGGCGTTCATGTGGATGCAGAGGTTTCCAATCGAGCTGGCTCGCTACGCAGCATGATGAGCTGCGAAGCGGCGCTTAACCGAGAAATCGGAAATATGGCCCTGTACCCGTCTCGATACAACGAAGATAAAGGCATGGTCAGGTTCTTTGAGTGCGGCTTCGTTGGCGCATCCTCGCTAAAGAAATGGTGCGAGCAAGAGGTGAGGCCTGATCATATCCTCGACACCGGCAACGATTGGGTTGCGGACGGTCAGGTCGTCGGAGTCTACTGTTCGACGCCGGATGAGCTCGTTGAGCTGAAGGACCTTGCCAAGAATGAGCTTTCGCGTGAAAAGCTGACCGTTGCGGTTGTGCCGAGGTCGTTCACGAGAATCGAAGAGGCGCTTTACCGGCTTGAGGCCGCAAGGCAGTTGAAGGAGGAGGCAGCCGACGATGCAGCGCTTGCTGACGAATACGAGATAGTCATCGAGGACTACTCGGAAATCGTCAACGGCTATATTGCCGGCTTCTTTCAGCCAGAGCTGAGGCAGTCCCTCTATTACGTTAACGGAAGCCAGAAGAAGGTCGTTACGCGTAAGCGGAAACTTTCCGAAGAGCTGTCTTTGCTTTGCGACGAAGTCTTCGGCTCAACACCGAGAATAACCAGCGAGTCCCTCAACAAAAACGATCTAACCGGAACAGCCTTCAGCAGTCGAACCAAGATTCTCAAGGCTTTGTGTGCGCCTACGCTTGCCCAAAACCTGGGCTTCGTGGGCAATGGCCAAGAGACGTCCATGGCGAGGAGTGCATTCGAGAAGACTGGACTCATCAAGGATATTGCGAAAGCAATTAACGAACCCGGCGTTCCAGAGTCAGGCATTGAAGCGGTCATCGATACCATCAAGGACTTTATTGAAACTGCTGACAACACGCCCTTTTCAGAGCTCTACGATAAACTGATGGGGCGCGATCTCGGCATCGGCTTGCGAATGGGTCCGATCCCTCTCTACCTTGCCTACGTTCTCAGGGGCTACAGGGAGCAGATCAAGATAACCTTCAATGGCGAAGAGCGGCCCCTTAACGAAACTCTCTTCGATGACATCGCAAAGAACCCAAGCGATTACCGCCTGACAAGACTCAACTGGTCCCCCGAGATGGAAACCTACGTGAAGAAGGTCGCAGGGGTTTTCGGGTGCAAGTCCGATAGGGCTACGCGAGCCGATGTTGTCGACGCCATGCGCCTCTGGTATGTCGCCCTTCCTCAGATGACCCGTAATGCCAACATCGATCGCTCCCATGGCGGGGCGGAGCCCATCTCAAGGGTAAGGAAGCGCTTCTTTAAGGCGATAAAGAAAATAGATTGCGACACCGACAAGCTGCTGTTCGAGGAAATCCCCTCGATATTCGGAGAGCCTTGCGATTCGGACGCTCTAATATACGCGCTCAAAAATGAGAAGGAAGAGTGCGATGGATATCTGCGCGACTGCGTCAAGGGGCTGTCGCACGCTTTAATGGCATTGTTCGGCCCCGACGCGCACGAGGACGCAAGTCTTTCATCCGTTTTAAGAGATTGGGTTGACGCCCATCCGGCTGTGCAAACGAGCGTCTATTCGGGCATCAACAATCAAGTCCTGCAAGCTGTGGCAACTTCAACGGGCGACGACTTCGTGACCATCAACAGAATTGCCAAGGCGGCGACCGCGCTCCGCATCGACGACTGGAATGACGAAAGGTTCGATGACTTCCTCCGAATCGTTCAAGGAATGAAAACTGAGGTCGAATCAACCCTCGATGAATCGGGATCGACTGAAGACGATTCCGCCTGTCTGAGCATCAGGTTTGCCGACGAGGGGGGTGTGCTTAGGGAAAAAACGTTCCCGGTCGTTATCCCGTCCCGGCGCGCCAAGCTTCTTAAGACGGGGCTTCTTGCGTGTTTGGATGAGATGGGCGGCGCTCTTTCCCCTGAGGAAAAGAGACAGGTCGTTTTCGATGTTCTGAGGAGGCTTTGCTAGTTATGCCAGAAACAGCTTATTTCGATAATGCAGCGACTACCTTCCCAAAGCCGAGCATCGTCTATGACTACGCTGACTCTTTTTATCGCAATTCCGGCGGCAATATCGGCAGGGGCGGCAACGCTCTGGCCGTTGCCGCCGGCGAAATCGCCAAAGCAGCAAAGAACAACCTGAAGAAGCTCTATGATTGTCCTGCGGACGAGGTCATTTTCACGGCTTCGGCGACCGATGCCCTAAACCGCATTCTCCTTGGCTTGAACCTCACCAAAGGCGACGTTGTTTACTGCACGCCCTTTGAGCACAACGCTGTAACCAGGCCTTTATTCCATTTGGCCGAAACGACTGGCATAAAGATTGAAGTGCTGCCCTTCGATGCCGAAACGTTTATGCCTCGATATGAGGAAATCGAGGAAGCCTTTGCTGCCCAGCCGCCAAGGCTCGTTGTGATGACTCACGCCAGCAACGTATGCGGCGCGGTCGTTCCTGTAGAAACTGTTGCTCGAATGGCTAAGACCTATAGCGCAACGACCGTTATCGATATGAGCCAGACTGCTGGCTTGCTCCCGCTTCAGCTCTCCAGCGATTTGTTTGATTTCGCAGTCTTCGCGGGCCATAAGACCTTATACGGTCCATTCGGCATCGGAGGCTTTATTTGCAAGCGCGGAGCCAAGCTCAGGCCCGTTTTTTTTGGCGGGAATGGCATCAACTCGGTCGAGCAGCGGCTCCCTGAGAATATCGTCCAGATGGAAGAGATCGGAAGCCAAAACACGTATGCAATCGCGGGGCTTAAGGCGTCCACAGATTGGCTGCTCGAGCAGGGATTGGAAGCGATTCGCAAAATCGAAATGGAGAATCGGGACAGGCTTTTGGAGTGCCTGAGGGCCGCCGAGTCTTGCTCTCTCATCGGTGAAGGCATGGAATGCGAGAGGATAGGCGTTGTGTCTGCTCTGTTTGACGGGTACTCACCGGATGAAGGGGAAATGGTCCTTGGCCGATGCGGGGTTGCTGTGCGCTCCGGCATTCAATGCGCCCCATACGCCCATCGTTTTCTCGGCACTCTACCCGCTGGAACAATTCGCTTCAGTGTGAGCGCTTTGACCGGCGACCCCGAGTTCGATGCGCTGGAACGAGCGTTGGACGCCATCGCAGAATAAAATAGTCGCCCATTGATAAAAACTAAACCATCTGCCGAACTTATCCCCAGTGGATAAGCCACTTATTGTCCGACAAACCCATAAGCCGCCTTATAATGGATAAATTGTCGGACGGAGGTGCTGGGGTGAGTTTTCGCGACCTCAAAATCAATAATGAATATCGCTCGTTGCTTCACGACGTAGTTCGCGAGTTCTACACGCCTTTGCTTTCTCAGGCTTGTCTATATCAGCGTGCCGTAGGTTTCTTTTCCTCATCTGCTTTAATTAGCATGACCGAAGGAATTAGGGGCCTTCTTGAAAACAACGGTCGCATCGAGGTCGTTGCCTCGCCGAGGCTTACCGAGGAAGACCTCACTGCAATTAAGGACGGTCTAGAGAGGCGCGACGACATCATTGTCGACTCTCTCCTGCGCGAGCTCGATGCACCAAAGGGCGCTTTTGAGGAGGCTAGGCTCAATCTCCTTTCGAATTTGATTGCAGCAGGCGTCATGACCATCAAAATCGCACTCCTAGACTCCACTACCGATATCGGCATGTTTCATGAGAAGCTGGGGCTAATTTACGACTCCTTTGATAATGTCGTTGCCTTTTCGGGTTCGATGAATGAAACCGCGAACGCCTTTTATCGCAATTACGAGGCGTTCGATGTGTTCACTTCCTGGTCCGAAGACGCAGAACGTGTGCGCACAAAGCAAGCAGCGTTTTCGGCCATGTGGCACGATACGGAGCCAGGCATTAGGGTTTGTGAGTTCCCCCAGGTTTCCGAAGCCATTATCAAAAGATATAAAGTTAGGGACGGTATCGACCTCGACGATCTTAGCGTGGGGGTGTCTGACGATGTTGCATATAATGCATTGATGGCGAAAGAGGAAATGGTTCCGAATCGCCCTCGCATTCCAAAAAGCGTTACGCTGCGCGGCTATCAGAACGAAGCAATTGAAGCGTGGGAAAGTAACAACTTCCGTGGCGTTTACGACATGGCTACCGGCACAGGAAAGACGTTTACCGGCCTCGCTTCCATCTGCCGTCTTTCTGAGCTTCTCCACGATGAGCTTGCTGTTGTAATTGTCTGTCCCTATCAGCACCTTGTAGATCAATGGGTTGAGGACATCGTCGCCTTCAATATCGAACCCATCATCGGCTACAGCTCTTCGCCGCAAAGGGACTGGGAGAAGCGCCTCGATTCTGCAATTCGCGATCAGAAGTATGGCGTAAAGGGCTCCGAGTTCCTTTGCTTTGTGTGCACCAATGGAACGTACTCCACCTCACGTGTGCAGAAGCTGATAGACAAGATCAAAAAGCCGAAGCTCCTTGTCGTTGATGAGGCTCATAACTTTGGCGCGGAGTACCTTCGTTCGCTTCTAAGACCAGATTTCAATTTCAGGCTTGCGCTCTCGGCAACGATTGAGCGCTACGGCGATGACGAGGGCACTGCGGCGTTGTTTTCTTACTTCGGCCCGCGCTGTATCGAATACACGCTGGAGGAGGCAATCTATGGACGTGGCGAGGAGACGCCTTGCCTCACTCCATACCGCTATCACCCGGTCATTGTTTACCTGGAACCCGATGAGCTTCGGGAGTATGCGCAGCTTTCGCGACAGATTGCGAAAGCCATAGTCAGCAAGAATGGCAAAAAGAAGCTCAGCGAACGTGGCAAACAGCTTGTTCTCAAGCGAGCAAGGCTTGTTGCTGCGGCGCATCAAAAGCTTCCTGCATTAAAGCGCGAGATTGCGCCTTATGCGCAAGACGACTATATGCTTGTATATTGCGGTGCAACGAAGGTTGAGGTCGATGCGGGTGAAGTTCCTGGTGTCGATGATTACGAGTTGCGGCAGATTGACGCCGTGACACACATCCTCGGCGACGAGCTCGGCATGCGCGTTAGGCAGTTTACGTCGCGCGAAAACAGCTCCGAGCGCGAGGAGATCAAGACGATGTTCTCAAACGCCGACCTTCAGGCGCTGATTGCTATCAAGTGTCTGGATGAAGGTGTCAACATCCCCATGATCAAAACCGCTTTCATTCTTGCGAGTACGACTAATCCCCGCGAGTACGTGCAGAGACGAGGACGCTTGCTTCGCAAGGACAAGCTAGGACTCAAGAGGCGTGCGGAGATTTACGACTTCATCACATTGTCGCGCCCCGCTGAAGACGCGGCGGTTTTGCCCGATGAGGATGTAAGTGGTGAGAGGCGGCTAGCGTACAATGAATTAGTTCGAGCAAGGGAATTTGCTGATTTGGCAGAAAACCGTGCTCAGGTTAGCCAAATCCTCGATGCAATTGAGGAAGGCTTCTTTGGCGTAGATGGCATTTCGGCTTTTGAAGCCGAGAAGGAGGTTGAGTAGCACATGACAGCCCTCGGGGACGTGCGGTTGCCTGACAACGTTGATCAGAAAAAGGCAAACCGACTCATTAACTGGATCGTTGATCTCGAAGATGATAACGACAAGACTGCTAGGTACGACGATTCTGCGATGATTCAAAAGATCGGCAAGCAAATCAAGGATGAAATCAAATGCTTATAAAGACCATTACGGTTGAGAACTTCCTTCCTTTTCAGGGGAAGCAACGTATAGAGTTCTCTACTGACAAAGATCATAACGTTACTTTGATAATGGGAAACAACGGTGCTGGGAAGACATCACTTGCCCAAGCTTTCGAATGGTGCCTATATGGCAAAGCTCCGAAAGAGACCAATCAAGTCATCAACGCCTTCGTCCGAGACCATATCGCTCCCGGAGCATGCCGTTATGCTTCGGTTGAGATTGAAATTGAAAAGGACGATAAGACTTACTCCGTGTCTCGCCGTCAGAAGTATTCTCGCAAAGACAATGGAAGGTTGGACAAGCCTGCGCAGCATGAGTTCTCTATCCTCTATAAGGAGAATGGAGAAACGAGGCAAGTTGCCGCAGGCGACCGCGGATCAACCATCAACAGGCTTCTTTCTAACCAGCTTTCGCACTACTTCTTCTTCGATGGCGAACACGTCAAAAACATGCGCAAAGAAATCGAACAAGGAAAGAGCAGCGACTTTGCGGATGCTGTAAAAACTATTCTCGGACTTCAGCCTATCGCTTCCGCGCTTGATCATCTAAAGGCGCCGGGCAATCGTCTGTCAGTTGACAGATGGTTTAATAGGCAGCTTGATGTTGCGGGAAACGCTGACCTTGAAGAAAAAAAGAAGCGAATTGAGACTCTTGGTAAAACTATCGAGAGAGAAAGTAACGACCTGGAGCTGGCGGAAGTTGATGAGGACGTGGCGAAGGAGAACGTCGCGGAATGTCAACGATTGCTCAGAGAAAATGAAGAAAGCGAAAAGGCGCAGAAGGACGTTGAAAAGACGCAGGCGCTTCTCAAGCAGGCAAACATTGCCGTCGCCGCAAGAAGAAATGAGCTCTTTAGACTGTTCCGCGATTGTCAATATCGATTCTTTACGCAGAGACCAATTCTCGACGCGCAAGAAGAGCTCGCTGACGAGGACAAGATTAGCAAGGGTATTCCCAGCGTTGACGACAAGACCATTCGCTTTATTCTCGAGCGGGGTGAATGTATTTGCGGGACCAAGTTTGAAGCGGGAAGCGATGTCGCAAAGCATCTTTATGAGCTACTCGATTACGTGCCGCCAAAGGACCTAGGCACGTATATCGCAGAGTTTGATAAAGATTGCCGAGTGAGAACCGAGGGCAGTTTCAACTTTATTGATGATTTGGCTGAGGCGTATAGAAAGTATTGCGCAGCCTGCAACTCGGTAAAGACCGCTGAACAGGCGGTTGAAAAAGCCGTTGCGTTTCTCGAGGGCCTCAACAACGTTGATATCGGCATCCTGAGGAAAAATCTTCGGAATGCCGAGGCGGATCGCAGCAAAGCTGCTGGGCGAGTTGCTACTGCCCGCAGGGCAATTGCGAATGCGAAAAACGAACGTGAAAGGTTGCAGTCCGAAATCAAGGCATATAGCGTAAAGAATGCAAAGAACCAAGAAATTATGCTTTGCCTTAGCTACGTTGACTATATTTACGATTATCTCAATGCGTATTACAAAACGCATGAGGCTTCGACAAGGGCGCAGCTGAGAGATACTGTCAACAAATTCTTTACTGCGATGTATGAAGGAGAGCTTCATCTCAGTTTGGACGACAACTATGGTGTTGCAGTAACCGTTGACGATGTCGACACAAGCGGCGAGACGTGGAAGACCTCTTCTGGCCAGACCCTGGCAATCATTCTTGCCTTCATTCTCGGCATTTTGGACATAGCCAAATCTCAGTCTAAGGAAGAAGATGATCTGCTCAAGGGGGATACATATCCGCTTGTTATGGACGCTCCTCTTTCCGACTTTGATAAAACTCGAATTGGGACTATTTGCAACCTTCTGCCATCCGTTGCTGAACAGGTGATTATCATCATCAAGGACACTGACGGCGAGCTCGCAGAAGAACATATGAAGGACAGGATTGGACGCCGTTACAGCATTGAACGTCTCCATGACTATGACTCTGTTGTTAAGGAGTGACCATGGCGGACCTATTTAGATCGCAGGTTAGGTTTTACGGTAAGCATGGACAATATCTCGAGGCCCTAACGCCAGCTTCTGAAAAAGCCAAAGATGTTGAGCTGCCGGAGATTGAGCGGGTAAAGTACCTGTTCAATTCTGTTGTCGAAATCTATGAGGTTGCTCCGTTGATCGGTTATCTCTATCAACGCTCGGCAGAAAAAGACGGCAATGAATCGACAAAGAACATCATGGAAGGCGCTTTGTCCAATCACCATGATCGTCTCCTGTTTAGCTATGAAATGCTGATGATCATAGACAAAGGTAGCGAACCAGACCTTAACGAGAGGATTAGACGAGCCTTCAGGGCAACGGACGATCTCGCAGCGGAAGGCATGAAGATATATGACGCCTACGCCCGTGGCGGCATCGAAGTCCTCTATGAGAATCTCATTGACAATGCGGCCACACCCGATGACCTTATACGCAATCTAATGGACTTCACGGAAGACTGGAATTCAAGATTTCTTTCAGCCGTTGAAGAAGTTGATTTAGATCGATTGTTGAAACGGTAAACCCGGTTTGGTCTTGCCGCGGCAATATGCCCGCGCTCAGGGTTTATATTACCTTGAGTGCGGGCTCCTTCTTCTACAAATAGCAGTTTGTCCTACCGAGTTCGCCGCGCTCGCTGGGCACGAGGCCGAAGCCCTCCTCCAGCTTGTGCAGCAGGCTCGCGCTGACACCCTGCTCCCAGGCCGTATCGATGACAGGCTAAAGCCTGATATGGATGATGCCGATGCTGCTGGCGATCAGGACAAGGGCTATCAACGCTATAACGGCTACCAAAACTAAGTGCAACGGCTTCATTTATGTCTCCTGCCGAACATGATAGGAACGAATAAAACAGCTGCTGATAAAATACCATCAGCAGTCAAACCACCCAACAGCATGAACGAGGCTTGTTTTGGAACAGGACAAACACGAAGAGGGCGTTCGGCACAGATCCGCCTCCGAGCACGATGAGCGCCAAGGGCAATCTCGAGAAGAGACGGCCGAAAAGAAAAAAGGTCGAGGCAAGAGCGTCTTCGGCTTTTTCGGAAAGCTCTCGCTCAAAGCCAAGCTCGCAGTGTTTGTCGTAGCTGCAGTGATCGCCGTCGGTTTCTTCGGCTTCGCCCTCCCTTGGATCGCAGACAACCACGAGACGCAGTACCTCGCGACATCGGACCTCAAATCGGCCGTCGACATCGATAGCCTTTCTACGATCGACTACACGTACCACGGCATCGCCGAGAAGCACGGAAAGTTCTTCTGGCAGGACCGCGTGGACTATCGCGTTAAATACGAGGCTCACGTCCGCGCATCCTACGCGCTGAGCGACATCCAGTTTGAGGTCAACGAGGAGGACAAAGTCGTCACCGTTTATCTTCCCGAGGCGCAGATCGGTGACCCGCAGCTCGACAACAGCAAGTTCGGCTACCTCCCCGAGAGCGCAACAGCCGACATGAAGGACGTCATCGCGCTTTGCCGCGAAGACGCCGCGAACGACGTCGACAAGGAAGAGATAAAGGAACAGGCGGAAGCGAGCCTGAAGGACACCGTCAAAGCGCTGACTCTGCCGCTCATCGGCGATGAATACCAGCTCGAATTCAAGCCGATCGCCGAGTACAACGAGGAGGCCGATTCCAATGCGTAAACCATGGCTTGCCTGCCTCACCCTCGCCGCGGCACTGTCTCTCTCCGCACTTTCCGGTTGCTCCAAAAGCAGTGAAGCGCCCGATTTCTCGGGCTATACCGAGATTGCGGAACTCGCCACCGTCGAGTGCGCGTTCCATAACGTCGCTGAAGTCTATAACGACGGCACAGATATGCTGTTCGGGATAAACGTGGGATACAAGAAGGCTTGGTTCGAGTACGACGGAACGGTTCAGCTGGGCGTCGACGTCTCCAAGGTTCGAATTGACGGGCCGGATGCGAACAACGTCGTCACCATCACGGTTCCTAACGCGCAGGTCCTCGGACAGCCCCAGGCCGATGAGAGCACTTTCTCCGATATCCACAGCGATACTGGGCTGCTGACCCCCATCACGACGGTCGACCAGTCCATCGCACTGGAAGAAGCGCAAAAAGAGATGAAGGAAAGTGCCGAGGCCAATTCGACGCTGATGAACGGCGCCCGCGAAAGGGCGAAGACACTATTGAGTCAATACGTCACAAAGATTGGCGATCTGAAAGGCGTGAAGTACGAGGTCCAGTTCAGGGACGCCGAATAGGTTGGCTCTAAAGCTAAGTCGATCTTGAGAGGGGCTGCGAAAGCGGTCCCTCTTTATACCTTGGTTTCAGTTGTCAACTGATTTGCAGGCAGCTTGAAATAAATCGAGCGAAAGACCCTCAAGCCCGGTTCTTTCGCTCGATTTCTAAAGCGCTTTGAGGCCGTGCAAGAGGTCGAAAAAGAAGCCGCCTGCGACGATTCTTTCAGTCATCGCTCCCGCGTATCCCATCTGACCTGCGGAAAAGCAAGACGATAAAGCCGCTGGCTACGATTCACTTCGCTAAGCAGGCAGCAAAGAAGAGAATCGGCCGTTTTGGCGTTCATTTCGGTCGATTCAGAGCCTCAAAACCTGCCCGTTTTTGTCCCCGGGACAAAAACGAAACTGCGAGCCAGCGGTTTCGAAATAGTTTGCTGATTTGTCCCAGGATTTGTCCCAACCGACTACGCGAAGACACGCGGAGGGATTCGACGGCAAGACGGTCAAGACCGACGACCCAACTGGAGTTAGCTGGAATGACGCCACGGCAAACGAGCGTGAAAGAGTGGGAGTAGTACATACGTTCGATAGAATAATATAGTATCAGATAGCGGGCACGGTTTCAATCGAATCCGTGCCCGCTGCTGTATGTGTGTCCTTGCGCGCCCAATATGCGCCGTAAAAGCCGTCTTCTTCAACGTCGAAGCGAATGCGCTTCTTTTTTTGCCTCTCAAAATCTTATTTTCACGATTTGCATTTTCATCCCGTTGTCACCGACCCTTGCGAGAAACCGGAAAAAGCCGCTGACAGAAGGGTCTCTCAAATCGTTGTAGCCCAGCATATAGCCGCGACTTGTGACCTGCAGACGGCTGTTCCACGTGCCGATTTCCTTGGCGGCATCCGAAACCGCAAAATATGCCCCCACATCCTTGATTTTTGCAGTCTTAAGCCATGTTTTTGCGATCATCTTTACTGCCGTCCGATTGGCAGCATCAAAGACCAGCACACCGCCGGGGAAAGCGTCCGCCATCCCCCGCACCAGTTCCCGGACCTGCTGGGTCAGAAAGTAATAGAACACCCCGGAGGCAAAGAACACCGCCCCGCCGGAGGCATCGATTTTGCCAAACCATGCGGTGTCTTTCAGGTCGCAGGGGATATTTTGTTCCCGATCCCCGGCGGGCAGTAGCTGCTGCCGCAAGGCAATCACATCCGGGAAGTCCAGATTGTAAATCTTGCATCTACCGTTGTCGCAGGTTCTGCCGGTGTTGTCCAGCCCGCAGCCCAGATTGACCACCGCCGCATTGGGGTGGCCTTTCAGGTAATCCCGCACCTCGAAAGCAAGATCACCCTGCCGCATGGCCACCTCCAGCGCACCAAAGCGCTGCATCAGGCTGCGGGAGTTTTTCTCTGCCTCTGAAAAGTCGTAGTCGATCTGGTCGAGTAGACGAACCGCTGTTTCATCCCTGTAAAGGTTCGGGTACAGCTCCGTACACAGCTTTCGGGAATACAGCGGGAGGATCAGCGTCTCCTGCACGGTGTTTTTCTCAATTCTACATTTCATAGGTTTCTTCCTCAGTGAATAAAAACTGTCATAATTGCCGCCAGCACAGCCGTTATGACCGTCATGCCTATCGCCATGTGCAGGATGGATGCAAAAATGGCCGTGCTTGATACCCTTACTTCCGCGCCGTGACGCAGAGCCACCTTTTCTTTTTGCGTATCTGCACCTCGTGAAAACCCGCCTGCTCCAGACACGCCTTTAATTCAATGTCCTTGTAGATGGTCATGCCGCCGATGATCTGCGTCCACTTCTCGTCCTTGTCCGTATCGCCGTTGCTCTCGTTGCAGATAAGAATCGTCCCGCCTGGCTTCAGCGTCCGCCGGACCTCACGGAAGCATCGGGGCAAATCAGGCCAAAAATAGACGGTCTCAAAGGCCGTGGCGGCATCGAAGTAGCTATCCTCAAACGCCATATCCGCCACACTGCCTTGCAGAACGGCGCAACGCCCCTCCTGAATTGCAATTCGGTTGAGCTTTCTGGTCTTCTCCACGCTGACGGGCGAATAGTCGATGCCCATGACGACGCCATGCGGGCATTTTTTCAGCAGTCGTTTTATGTTCGCCCCGCCGCCGCAGCCGCAATCCAGCACCTTGGCATTTGGCGCAAGTCGCAGAAATCGAAGTCCCCACCGCGCCACAGGGCTGTGGCCCAGATTCATCATGGCAACCATAAGTTTTCCGCCGAGGCCCACGGGCTTGCGGGTGTTTTCAAAGAACGACATCTGATCCCTCCGATTTCGTGCATTCCGCATAGGTCAACGGGAACGAGGCCTTCAGCACCGCGCTTTTCTGCACCGCCCAGCCGTTTTGACGCAGGAAACGGAGGTATTCCTCGCTTGTCCACCTGCTGCAGAGGGGGAATCCCGCCATACTCATGAAAAAGGCTTTTGCCTTGCCGGAAACCGAGTTCCCCGCGTGGGTGAAGGTTGGCGCGATGAGCACGCCGTCGTCCTTCAGCACCCGCCTGATTTCTTGCAGGGCCTTTTCCGGATGCGGCACTATGTGAAGCGCGTTGGACGCAACCACCACTTCGAAGGACTTCTGCGCATAGGGCAGGCGGAACATATCCTGCACCGAAAAGTGCAGCTTTGCGGATTGATTGTCCCGTTTTGCTTCAAGGATCATCTTTGCAGAAGCGTCCGTAGCCTCGATGTGCGCCGCCGCATTCACGATGCTCTTTGCGATAAGCCCCGTGCCGGTGGCAACCTCCAGTACGGTTTTTGCTTTCACCACCGGCCGGATCAGCCCATACATCTTCTCATACGCCGCCCGGTCGTTTCGCATGAAACGGTCGTACCGACCGGCATTCTTGTCCCAGAAGCCCTTGCGTTCGTGCATGGCTATCGCCCCCAAAGAGTTAGATTCGTTTAACTATAGCACACGAATCATGCAGTAAGATATGGCTAACCTTATTTTCTTGGCAAAGACGCATCTCTTCGGTTTTCACCTATAACGGCGCGAGTCAGATACTAGGCTGGAGCTGAAGAAGGAGCTTGGTGGACAGGTGGGTCGATACTGGTTCCCGAAACGGTGATCCAACCAATTACACCAGGGCTCTAGCCATGCAGGTAAACCCAATCCATGACGGGAAATGGGTCCTTTTCTCTAGCTCGACATCCTTCGCGGGCGACGGGTTAATGTGGCTGGCGGGATTCCCTACACGAAGCCGTTGTCGCCACCGCCTCCAGGCGCGGTTCACTCGGCAAGATGGACGACTACGAGGCCGTGCTCGGCGAGGTCAGAAGATCCGATATGATGCGGGGCATCTGGTCCTCTTACGTCTCGGCATCACCCTATGCGGAAGGCCACAAGACGAGGGGGAGGCGAAGCAGGACGCGTTCAAATACATCGAGCTCTACTACAGCAGGCAGAGGATGCGCTCATCGATCGGCTATAACGCCCCGTGCGACCTAGAGCGAGATGTTGCCTGAAGAAGCTTATTTTTCCGTCCAAGAAACCTTGACCAGTCCAAAAACCTCCCATTTCTCGTGTTCAAGAAATGGGAGGCAGTTCAAACGTGCACGGGACCCTTTCCTTTTAATGGCTGGTTTACGCTGCGGTCCGTTTTGGAAGGGTCGTGAGCATGGTGGCCCCGTTCTCGGAACTTGCTTCGACCTCAACCGTGCCGCCGTGCAGCGCTGCAATCTCCCAAACAAGCGCTAGCCCGAGTCCTGCGCCGCCGTATGCCCTGCTGCGGGATTTATCCAGGCGAAAGAACGGCTGGAAGATGCTCTCACGGTACTGCTTGGGTATTCCCGGGCCCTGATCTTCGACTCGCAGGAACACGTGACTGTCGTTGTCGCAGATGGAGACGTTGACAGTGGAGCCGGGGCGGCTGTAACGGATGGCATTTTCGACCAGGTTAAACACCAGCCGATAGAGGAGCGTGTCGCTTCCGATTATCAGAGCGCCTCCACTGCAATTGAGGACGATGTCTTTATGCTCGGCAAGCGGAGCAAGGTCGGTGAGGACTTCTTCGGACAGGGGGCCAAGCTCAATATCGTCCTCGCAGGGAACGCTGTGGAGCTCACTCATCTCAAGCAGCACCTTGGTCATTCGCGACATCCGCTCGGTTTGTTCTTGCAGCAGGCCGAGCAGCTCGGCTGTTTGGGGTTGCGATGTGGGATGCTCGGAGGCGAACAGTTCAATCTGCGCCTGCATAAGGGCGAGCGGGGTGCGCAGCTCGTGTGCGGCGTTGCCGGTAAACTGACGCTGTGCGGAGAACCCTTCGTCGAGCCGACCGATCATATCGTTGAATGAGGCGCTGCATCGTTGCAGTTCGGTGGGCACATCTTCGCTGAGGTTGATTTCGCTTAGGTTGTCAGGCTGCACGCGCTCTACTTGAGCGGCAAAAGCCCGTAGCGGCTTGAGCGCACGACCGCTCACAAAGTATGCCAGCACGCCACCAAGCAGCGTGACTCCAGCTGTGATGCACCAGGCGGTCGCGCCAAAAGACTCTTGTGCGTTATTCACGACGACCGCGACCTCGTCATCGAGGGCCACGTTCGTTGGGTCAAACGCCTGGGGCGTATCTTCGTCGGCTGTGCTAAGAGCCGAGATGCCACTGCCAATTGCGTCCATGTAGCGCATGCCCGTATAGCCGACCAGGCAGTTTGTCAGCATGCACGCCGCGCACGTCAGAAGTGCCGTCATGATCGTTATGCGCCATTGCAGCGAAAGCCTTTTCATTCGCTATCCTCCATGACGTAGCCCTCTCCAATCCGATTGCGAATCGGGTCGTATCCCAAAGCGCTGCGCAGCTTTTTCCTGAGCGACGAGATATGAACACGGGTTGCGTTGCTAAAGCTGTTCACACTGCTATCCCAAACGTGCTCGATAAGCTCCTCTTGGCTTACCGGGCGCCCCTGGTTAAGCATCAGGTATTCCAAGATTCCCGTTTCTTTGCGCGTGAGAGACAGCGCTTCGCCGCCTACGGAAGCGATGCGCGCCTTGGTGTCAAAGCTGAGCTTTCCGCAGGTTAAAACTATGTTGTCTTGTGCGAAGCGCCTGAGCGTGAGGCTGCGAATTCTCGCCGCGAGCTCGTCCAGATGAAACGGCTTGGTGAGGTAATCGTTGGCGCCGGCATCGAGTCCGGTGACTTTATCGAATACTTTGCCACGTGCGGACAGAATCAGCACTTTGGTCTCGCGGTCGGTTTTCCGAAGTGCCTTAAGCACGGTCATGCCGTCGATACGGGGAAGGTTGAGGTCGAGTACCACGAGGTCAAAGACTTCAACGCCTAGTAGGTCGAGCGCCTCCTGCCCATCATGGCAGCAGTCGACGCTGTATGCCAAGTTTCGCAAGCTGCGCGCGATTGCGTCACATAGAGCTCGCTCGTCCTCGACGATTAAAATACGCATAACAATCTCCTTGCACATTTCAAATCGCGCTTAACACGGATTTTATGGTCGATATGGTTCAATGGTTGCGTAACGAAAGGAGTGGTCAGGTTGTTCAAGGCGGTAAAACCCATGGTACAGGTCGCTTTGTTGATCGTCGGAATTGCCATGGTGTGTTTTGGCGTTATGCGTGGCGAGGCGGATGCCGTGCTGGCCAAAGCAATTAGGCTGTGCTTGGAGTGTATCGGAATTGGATAAAAGAGAAAACACTGCGTCGCATATTTTGGCCCGATTTCGCGGATTCATTCAGGCGGTAGCAACGCTCATTACGAATATCCATCTGCCAAACTTCGCCAAAGGCGGCATCTACCAAGGCGCGGAAAAAACGGTTTGCGTGCCGGGGCTTAATTGCTATTCGTGCCCTGCGGCTGCGGGCGCATGTCCTATCGGTGCATTTCAGTCGGTGGTGGGCTCGTCCAAGTTCAGCTTTTCCTATTACGTCACGGGCACGCTCATCTTGCTCGGCGTGTTGCTGGGGCGCTTTGTGTGTGGGTTCCTGTGTCCGTTTGGATGGCTGCAGGAGCTGCTCCACAAGATTCCTTGCAAAAAGCTCTCAACGAAAAGGCTCAAACCTCTCACGTATATCAAATACGGCGTGCTGCTGCTTGCCGTGGTATTGCTGCCCGTGCTGGTGGTCAACGATGTGGGGATGGGCGACCCGTTCTTTTGCAAGTACATCTGTCCGCAGGGTGTGCTCGAGGGCGCCATTCCGCTGGCGGCTGTCAATGCTGGAATCCGATCTGCGCTGGGGCAGCTCTTTACCTGGAAACTTTTCGTTCTCATTGCCGTGGTGGTGCTGAGCGTTTTGTTCTATCGCCCCTTCTGCAAATGGATTTGCCCGCTCGGCGCATTCTATGCGCTCATGAATAAGGTGTCCTTACTGGGGATCCGGGTCGATGCATGCAAATGCGTCTCGTGCGGCACGTGTTCAAAGGTTTGCCAGATGGACGTCGATGTGGTCCGCGCACCCAATCATGCCGAATGTATCCGGTGCGGAAAGTGCATCGGGGCCTGTCCCGTCGATGCCATCAGCTATCGCTATGGCCTGGATGTGTCGGAAGAAAAGCTCCCTCTGACCGCCGATAAAAAGTAAGCAAGTTTCGACAAAACGGAGGAATGACCATGAAACTATCTAAGATTGCGGCCCTGTTTATGGTGCCGGTGCTGGCCCTGTGTCTTGTGGCGTGTTCGGCGCCCGGTGGCAACGCGAGCGAATCTACGGGCTCCGATCCTAAGATCGCGGAGCTCATTGCGCAAGAGCCGGCCAACGCCGACGAGGCCGCCGAGCTCTATGCGAAGCTCATGCAGAAGCAGAACGATATCCTCTCGAGCGATAATGCGCTGTGGGAAAAGGTGTTTCTTGCCGCCAATAAAGATACGCCGATGATCGAGGACGGCAGCAATTATGGCGATTTCCTGCTCAAGACCATCGACGGCGCCAAGGATGAGTTTGCAGCGGATGAGTTGAAGACGCTCAAGGCCGGTGCGCAGCAGATCAAGGAGATCGAGGACAAGCTCGAGAGCCTGGAAAAGGAGTTTCCTGGCTGTGGAAGCACGCCGAGCGCAGGCGAGAGCGTCGACGCTTCGGCCGCTGGCATGACGGCTGGCGCCGATGCTTCGAGCGAGGCGACGAAGTTCCCCAGCTTTACGGGCAAGGACTTGGACGGCAACGACGTGAGCAGCGACGAGCTGTTCTCTAAGAACAAGGTCACCGTCATGAACTTTTGGTTTACCACTTGCAAGCCGTGCGTGGGCGAGCTGGGCGATCTTGAGAACCTGAACAAGGAGCTTGCCGAGAAGGGTGGCCAGGTCGTGGGTGTCAATTCCTTTACGCTCGATGGCAACAAGGACGAGATTGCAGATGCCAAGGACGTGCTGCGCAAGAAGGGCGTGACATATAAGAACATCTGGTTCAAGTCGGATAGCGAGGCCGGCAAGTTTACGTCAAATCTGTTCTCGTTCCCGACAACCTACGTTATCGACCAGAACGGCAACATCGTAGGGGAGCCCATCATGGGCGCCATCAGCTCCGCCGAGCAGCGCGCGGCGCTTGACAAGCTTATCGACCAGGCGATTGCGAAGAGCGAACAGTAAACAAGCTGAACTATGTATATTGAGGAGGTCTCGGGAATCCCGGGGCCTCTTTGTTTTCGATTCTTCGAGATGCGAATCCGCTCCTGCCATGAAGGGTTTCAGAGCGGGAGCGGATTACCAATGTTGGCAAGACGCGCGTGAGCGGTTGTTAGCGGTCAATCACAAAATCGTCCATTTCGACGAGCTTGCGGGCCTTCTCTTGGCCTTCGATCGCCTCGCGGAGGCGCTTGGTGTAATACGTCATGCCGTTGGCGATGTCGATGCGCAGGCCAATCTCGGTGCGCTGATAGAGCGTCAGCGCGTAGGGGATTACGGTCGATGCCGCAGGAGGGGGCATCGGGGTCAATGAGCATAGCGGCTATGCGAATGGCGGGCTGGACAAACTCAACATCGTCGCGGACAAGCTCAAGACTGCGTTCGTACAGACGGTATGCTTTTGACTTGTCTTGTGGCACGGCGCGACCGCGGCCGAACATGTCGCCGAGTTTGTATACCGCTTCGCTGGAGGGCGCAAGCGCTGCGGCGAGCGAATACCACTGATAGGCCTTGGTGTGGTCGGGCTTGCCGGTCCTTCCGTACTCGTAGATATAACCGAGGTTGATGATGCTCTGGAAACAACCTGCGTCAGCTGCCATTTCGTAGAGTTCCGCGGCTTTGGCGTAGTCCTGTTCAACAAGGTCTCCCATATAGTAGAGGGCACCTAAATCGTTCATGCAGGCTCCGCTGCCGGATGAAATTCCCAGTCTGTAGCCCAGTCCATGCTGGAGCTCAAAGGTATTTGCGCGAAGACCAGCTGCTACCGATGCTGCATTCGAGGGATAAAGAGCCGACGCCAGCAGGCTTGATGCTCGACGCGGAGGAGCTCACGTCGGCCTACATCCTGCCTAGAAAGGACGGCGAGAGACTCTATTTGGACTTGTTCGCCAAAGGGGAATACCGCCCCGAGCTCCTCTTCGGTGAGTGCGCCATCGCCCAAGCCGCTGTCGCGAGCCCGGAAGCGCAATGGAAGCTTGCTAACTTGAAGAAGATGAAGCGATAGCGATATGTGCGGGTTGGTCTCCGAATCACTCTGTTTTAAGCCATCCGCTACGAATCCTGGCGGAAACCCGGGAATGATTAAAGGAGCGACCTGCGATTTCGCGAATCAGTTGAGTCATTCCCGAAATCGCGAATCAAGGGGCTGATTCGCCTAAATTGCGCACGAATCAGCCCTTAGGCGGTATGACGCGGCACGGATCGGCAGCACCCGTACTGGATTAGTCACTGAGTGGGAGTAATGTACAGTAAAAAGTGTATTAGTTTTACCAGTTGATAAGAGGCTTTCTGGAGCGTGGTTTACTCTCCGTAGTTTGTCGGGAGAAGGTGCAATCCAAAGGAAAACCGCAGTACAGCACCGAAAAGGGTTGGGTAGATTTGTTTGTCTACCTAACCTTTGTTGTCTCCTGGTTTTACCAGATGGCCAACAATGACCCAGAATGGCCGCACGTGATTTCTGCTGAAAAGGAACCATTTGGGAACCAGGGGGATTATTGGGAACCAGCGTCTATCACTTATCAGAAAGTTATCGTTCCTTCTTAAGATTCCCTTACTTACCAACGAAATGGCTTACTAGCAGTTCGCCGATGGCAGACATCATTGCCTTGTACTTTGCGCTGTCCTCAAAAAGCGAGGTGAACGATTCTGTGTTCTCCACGTAAGCTTTTCTTGCAACTTCATCAAAAGCCTTCGGTAGGACGCTGTTCTCAAAGACAACACGGCCATCACGGCGGATGGTGTCTTCAATTTCAGGCATTGCGGACATCCTCTGCCAGAGAGTCGTGATGACCACACGGTCGCCCTCGGTAAACTCGCCAAGCCACTGTTCATTGAATTTATCAATGAGGGCCTGCAGGGGATCTTTCTTCTTGTCTAGGCTACTGCTACCAGACCCCGAAGAGGGCTCGAGCACGCCGCCACCCTCCTCTAAGGTGATACTGCCCTCAAATTCCTTCTTGAGCTTGTAAAAGCGCATCTCAACTTTATCGTCGATGCCCTCAACAGGGATTGGTTCGGCCTTCAGAAAGTGCCTCAGGTAGTTCAGGTAGACATACTCCTTGTGGAGATCCTTGTCAAACATGCGAACAATCTGGGTGATGTACGAATACCACTTGCAGAAACTGCGCACCTTCCTTCGGACCTGATATTGGCGCTCCTCATCCAGCAAATCGTACTGGATAATAGCGGGCTTCAAAACACCGGCAAGTTTCCCTTGCAGGTTCGCGCGGTCTTTGCCGCCCTCGGTAAAGGCGATATCTGCAGCGGCCTCGATATCCGATTGGTCGTAAAGCCCGAACTCCCCGATCTCCCTCTGAACCTTGTACAACAGGTCAGTATTAATTTGCTCAGTAAGAGAGGTCTCCGTATAGAAACGGCTGAAGGCTTCCTGTATATTTGCAGGATCGTTCACGAAGTCAAGTACGTAAGTGTCCTCTTTGTCGGGATGGATGCGGTTTACGCGGCAAATCGTCTGGACGGCTTTAACGTCACGAAGCTTCTTATCTATCACAAGGGTGTGAAGCAGCGGCTCGTCGAATCCAGTCTGGTACTTCTCGGCAACGATGAGCATGTCGCCATAATCATGGAACTCTGCCTTAGTCTGGCTCTCGGCAACCCTCTGGCCGTCATGGCCTACATTCATTCCTGGCTCCGTGTATTCCTTACCACCCGGATCGGCGGGATCAACTATCGTTCCGCTGAAAGCGACCAGAACCTCAAGGTCGTCATATCCCTTCTTCTGCATATACCGTTTTACTTCGTGGTAATAGCGCACAGCCGCAAGGCGCGATGCTGTGACGACCATCATCTTGCCCTTGCCCTTTATCTTCTTCCGGGTAACAGAGCAGAAAGTCTCAACGATGATCTCCGCCTTCTGGCCCAAAGCGTAAGGATGCAACTCCTTGTATCTGCGCAATAATTTCAGTGTCGGACTGGATGGGACATCTGGATTGTCAGGAATCGTCCTGGCAATTTCAAGCGCCTCACTGTAGGAGACGTAATGGGCGAGAGGATCCATGATAAAGCCCTCCTCAATCGCCTGGCGCATCGAGTAGATGTGGAACGGGCGATAAGATCCGTCCGGATGTTCCACTCCGAATATCTCAAGCGTCTGCTCCTTTGGCGTTGCGGTAAACGCGCAGAATGTCAGGTTCTCATGTCGACCATGCACGGACAAGGCCTTAGCGAGCTCATCCTCCCAGTCTTCGACCTCACCTTCAGCCTCGACCTCGATTTCGGCGTACTCCCGCAAGGCCTGCTCGGTATCAGCGAGGGCTGCCTTAAGCTTGAGCGCACTGGTACCAGTCTGGCTCGAATGGGCCTCATCAACAATCACAGCGAAACGTTTTCCGCTGCTTTCGACCTCCTCAAAGATTACAGGGAACTTTTGTAAGGTCGATACGATAAGGCGCTTTCCATCGTTTAGAGCATCGCGCAAGTCGCCAGAATCTTTCTTTTTGTCAATAATACAAACGCTGCCAACAGCATGGTCGAATCCGCTGATTGTTTCTTGCAGCTGATCGTCAAGAACCCTGCGGTCGGTGACGACAACAACAGAATCGAACAAGGGCTTGTCACCCCTAAACAGCGAGGCAAATCGATACGCTGTCCAAGCAATACTGTTCGACTTCCCCGATCCCGCAGAATGCTGAATCAAGTAGCTGCTGCTCGATCCTGATTCGATGACATCCCCAACAATCTTTCTGACAACGTCAAGCTGATGATAGCGAGGGAATATTATGCGGTTCTTCTTCTGTTTAACCTCGATACCTTTGGAGTCAAGTTTCGTTTCTTCCTTTACTTCAAGGTGAATAAACTTCTGGAGAATATCAAGCAAGCTATCTTTCTGCAGAGCCTCTTTCCAAAGATGCGAAGTTGCATAACCATGTGGATTATTAGGATTTCCAGAACCACCATCATTTCCAGCTCCGTTCGAACCTTGGTCGAACGGCAAGAAGGAAGTGGTCAAACCTTCAATCTTTGTTGTCATCATCACGTTGCAAAGATCAACGGCAAAAAAGGCAACGACACGATTATCGAATTTGAACGATTCTTCGCGAGGGTCTCTGTCCTCTCGCCACTGACGCATGGCATCTTCGACGTTCTGGCCAGTGAACTGATCCTTTAGCTCAATTGCGACAACAGGAATTCCGTTTACATCCAAAACCATATCGACAGAATGGCTAGGAATCGTCTCATAATGAAATTGGCGGATACAACGGCAAACATTTTGGCCATATCGCTTGTTAGCAGCATCATTCAGGCTCGACTCTGGCTTGAAATACACAACTTTGAAGGCTATGCCTCGATGTTTGAAACCATGTTTTAGTACATGAACGATGCCGTAAAGACTTACGGCATCTTGAAAAACCTTAAAGAACTTCTTCTCAGGATCGGAATTGCACTGCTTCTCAAAACGCTCCCAAGCTTTTGGCTGCGTGGTCTGGACAAAATTGACCAATGTTGCGATATCAATACCTTTTCCAGGCATATCTCGGTAGCCGTGCCCGTCTACAACCTGATAGGTTCCGTCTTCGACGTATAGGAGGGATTGGCTGTCTTTAGATTTATAATACCCACCCGCTTCTGAACAGAGGAAGGACTCGATGTCTTCCTCTAAATTTTTCTCTTTTGTGACAATCATTACATAGCCCTCCGTTTACCAGTAACGATTTCGTACACAAATGTCTCCTGAAGCTTGTTGAGCGATTCAAGGGACTCACTCAAGCGACCAAGCTTTAATTCGGCAAGTACATTCTGTTTGTTGCCGTCCGTCATATCACTTACAGCGTCATCGATAGCACAGAGTCTCTCCGTCACCACATCAAACGAAATATTCTCGATCTCGGCCTGAACAGACGCCCTGGCAGAACGAATTTGCTTCAATTCGTCAGACAGATAATCCACTATCCTTTTCTGTTCACTGATTGGAGGACATGGGATAACGATCTTTTTCATGTCCGACCAATTGGTCGTCCAGATATCGCTATCAATTCCATGCCCCCATCGGTAGAATTCCTCTGCAAACCTTGGGGTGTCGAACAGCAGGTCAAAGTATCTCGAAACAATTGGCTGCCTCGGAAAAAGGACTGTAGTAATAGTTGAAACAGATCCATCGTATGGAGAAAAGCCGCAAGAATTCCTACGGTCGGATCGGCTGTTGATGGCAAAGTCGCCTTCTTTTACAAGCTTTCGATTCGCATGGTTATCGCTTTTAGCAACAGAATCAAGTTGAGGGACTATGCCCTTCTTGGTTACGGAAAGCGGTCGGTAATCTTCATCACTCACTTTTGTTGACCTTAATTCGAACAGGTCTCCAATACGAAGAGCACTCCAAGATTCAGGGATGTCACCTAGCCATGTTTCGCTTGCTTCATAGCAAATCTCCGGATCAGGAAGCATGGCGAAACGCCTACCAACTTCTGCAGCACTCCTATTCATCGAGCAAGAAAGTTCCTGAGCCGCGTCATTGACGGTTTCAAGATCCATAAATTCATAGAAGAACCTGGTGAATGGGATAGTGTAACCTGTTTTTTGCTTCTTTCTGTTTAGCCACGCATGCTCATTGAAAGGCAGAACTTTCTTTTCCATGTATTCGTCAATATCGTAACTAAGCGGAATATCTTCGGTATCTTCCCTCTCGGCATCAGCAACCGGGCTCCCTTTCTTATCGACCACAATTGACCCATCAAGGTTAAACAGGGGTTCGCAGACGCCAACCCTGTTGTAGCCAAAATCAGCAGCATCGCAAACCAGAGAACGTACATGAATGGCATTGCCGCTTTCTGAAGAAGACGAGTAGTCTTTCGTCTCAAAATCCGAGAACGCCTCAAGAACCAAATCACGACAGAATTTGGTTATGTCATTCCTCTTTTTACCAATGGGTCTATTTCTTGGCACGCAACAACCCGAGGCATCAATCAACTGCACTTTTCCTGCTCGTTTTTCAGGCTTGCCTTTATTGATGACCCATAAAAATGTTACTAACCCTGTGTTGTAGAAAGCGTCTCCACTCAAACGAATAATCGCATCGAGCCAATCGTTTTCAAGAATATAGGAACGAATCTTGTCTTCGCCACTTTCAGGTTTTCCTTTATAAAGAGGCGATGCGTCTTGGACAATCACCATTACGCCTTCGTCCTTTAGCTTTGCGATTCCGTTAAGCATAAAGAGCATCTGGCCATCGCCACGAGCGGGAAGTCCGACATGGAATCGGCTTCCAGTAAGCTTGGCTTCTTTTCTGACGGCGGTTTCTTCAAGCTTCCAGTCGCCTCCAAAAGGCGGATTCGAAATACAGTAGTCAAATTTATAATCCGCGAATTTGTCTGATGATAGGGTGTCTCCAAACCGCATATTCGCATCGTCTTCTCCACGAATTAGCGCGGATGCCTTGGCGATGCCAAAGGTGAAAGGATTGAACTCCTGGCCGAAGCAAGTCACACGAGCGTCATCGTCAAGCTGGCGCAAACGCTCCTCGGTGCAGCTGAGCATCTGGGAAGTGCCCATGGTCTGATCGTATACGGTCTTGGAGATGCGATCGCCGTCGAAGACATGGGGGTCGGCGGCAATCAGCAAATCGGTCATGAGATAGACGATGTCGCGGCTTGTGAAGTGGGCTCCGGCATCCTCGTCATAGGATTCGGAGAACCGCTGGATAAGATTTTCGAAGATGTAGCCCATGTCAACGGGCTTGATCTTCTCAGGAGACATGTCGGCGCGCTCCGCGCAGAAGTCGCTCACCACCTGGTACAGCAAAGGTGCATCAGGATCGCTCAGGCGCTCAATCTGGCGGAAGAAATCCATGCGCGCCAAAATGTCTTGCACGTTTTCGGAAAAACCGTTGAGGTAGTCCTTGAAGTTGTCCTCGATGTTGGCGGGGTCGGCCTTGAGCGTCTCGAAGGTGAACTTGGATGTGTTGTAGAAGGGGTAACCGGATGCCTCTCGGAGGAAACCGTCCTTGACGGCAAAGTTCTTGTACTCCTCTGCGGCTTCCACGACCTTCCCGTGCGTTGGCAGCAGGCAGTCGTGAAAACGTTTAATGACCGTCATGGGCAAGATGACGAGGCCGTACTCGTGGGGCTTGTAGGGACCGCGCAACGTGTCCGCAACGTTCCAGGGTAGCGTCCCGAAAGTTGGTGTATCAACCCGTTTCTGGAGGGCGGGCGAAGCCCGCCCGAGGAAAACGGGCATCGTCTAGAATCGTCAATCACCACAAAATCCGATTCGAAGGAAGGCGATGCCCGCTATGGACACTGTACTATTCAACGACCCCGAAGTGAAGGGGCTCGCGCTCGCGATCCTGGAGGAGTGCGTCGACCTGCGCGAGTTCGGGCGCAGGATGCTCGAGCTCGTGGCGAACGCCGCGATGTCGGCGAGGGCCGACGAGGAATGCGGGGCGGCCTACGGCGAGCGCAGCCCCGAGCGGACGAACTCCCGCAACGGCTACCGCGAGCGGGGCCTGGCCACCTCCGTCGGCGACGTGACGCTCAGGATCCCGAAGCTGCGCTCCGGCTCGTTCTTCCCCGACGACCTCATCGAACGCTACTGCCGCGTGGACCGCGCTCTGGTCGCGGCGGTGGCCGAGATGCACGTCATGGGGGGTGTCCACGCGCAAGGTGGAGGCCGTCGCCGGCGAGCTCGGCGTGTCGTCGATGTCGAAGTCGCAGGTGTCGCGCTTGTGCGAGGTCCTCGACGCCGAGGTCGCCGCGTTCCGCCGCCAGCGCTTCGACGGCGTGCGCTTCGCGTACCTCTGGCTCGACGCAACCTACGTGAAGTGCCGCGTGGAGGGCCGCTCGGTGTCCCAGGCGGTCGTGACCGCCATCGGGCTCGACGACACGGGCCACAAGCGCTTCCTGGGCGTGGACTGCGTCGACACGGAGAGCCGCGCGGGCTGGAGGGCGTTCCTGTCCGACCTGCGCGCACGCGGCGTCGAGGGCGTGAGGCTCGTCGTCTCGGACGCGCACGAGGGGCTCAGGGCGGCGGCGGCCGAGACCTTCCAGGGCGCCGCCTGGCAGCGCTGCGTGACGCACCTCATGCGCAACGTGGCGGGGCGCATCTGCAAGAGGGAGGACCAGCGCCGCGCCCGCGAGGCCATGAAGGCCGTCTTCGCCCAGAAGAGCCCGATCCTGGTGAGGGCGTGCTACCAGCAGGCGACCGAGGAGATCCTGAAGCTCTCCAAGGGCGCCGGCGAGGCCCTGCTGGAGGCCGAGGAGTCGGCGCTGGCCTACCTGGCGTTCCCGGCGTCGCACAGGATCAGGATCCGCACCAACAACGTCCAGGAGAGGGCCAACCGCGAGATCAAGCGCCGCGCCAACGTCGTGCAGGGGTTCCCCTCGCGCGAGTCGCTGATACGCCTGGTGGGCGCGGCGCTGATCGAGGCCGACGAGGAGTGGTCGGTGCGCTGCGTCATCTCCAGGCCCTCGCTCGCCCACGCCTGGAAGGCGCCCGAGCGCCCCGCCCCGACGGAGGAGGAGGTGCGCGCCGCCCGGGAGGCGGCCCGCAGGATCATCGGAAGCGCGATTGACCCGAAGGGGGACGAAGGCTAAGATTCACCGAGCAAGGGTGCCGGCGATTCCAGGCGACGACCCTTGATACACCATGATTCGGGACGCGACCCGTTCCAGATGAGCGCCGCCTTTTCCTGAATGTTTACGCCGACTTTCTTAATCAATTCATCGCTGTTCATAACAGCCCCTGTTCTGGTGGATTTTAGCGAGCTTTCGCTATTTCTGGTTTTGATGCATTTCTTCCGCGCGCTTCTGAAGCGCGGCGAAGGTATCGGAGTCGATGAGCACAAGATGCTCGGCACCGTTCTTGGTGAGGTAGATCGGCTCCTTGGTTTCCTTGGCAAGCCTGGAGAGCTCGCCGACCTTACGCTGAAGCTCTGTTACGGGACGAATTATGGCCATGATGTGCACCTTTCAGCCATTTTATGCATGGTCATATTTTACATAGAATTCCATGTAAACGCATTAGCTTGTTGCCAAGGGACGTTAAGCCCGGTTATTAGGGGCGCGGGAGATCCCCCGCATAGCCTGCATCAGCGCGGCAAGTTGCGGCGAAAGACGGCCCGTTAAACCGGGCTTGTCCGACGCCAAGGGCTACTTGCTGGATTCACTATCTAAACAATCGTTAGTCGAATTAGCAACACAAGTAGCCAACTTGCCTATTTTTCAGGCATTCAGATGGTTGGATCTGAGCTATCCCGAATTCGTCCAGCACAATTTTTCATACCTGAAAACGAAAAGGGAAAGTATCTTGGAACAGCAATAATCGGCGAACAGTCAATCGGGTTATCCCCAAAACTCAACGCAATTATCGGCGGGCGTGGCAGCGGCAAATCCGCTCTACTTGACAGGATTGCACTCTCGCTGGACAACGCCAGATTTGAGGATCCGGTTGATGAAGAAAGGATTGAGTTTCTGAGGACCGAAATCCCCGCCGTTACTTCATTATCGGGTACGAGCCTGTCTGACGGCTCCTTCCGCTTTGACTATTTCGATCAGAGCTATGTCTCTTCGCTGTTTCAAAACAAAGGTGAAGCTTTCAATAAGAAATTGAAGCTCTACTTCGGCTCAGCGTTTGATCAAGTCGAAGAGATCAAAACCAGGTCAATCGAAAGTGAATATAGTGTTCAATTTAACGAGCAGCTTCTTGAACCTGAAGCAGAACGACAAGAGAATCTAATTGACTTCATCGGCAGATACGGCGTTGATCATGACGAGAAGTTATCAATCAAGTTCGAAAAAGCTCCTACGGCTTCAGCAGTAAAAAATATACGTCGATTGATTATGCAACTGCTTTGGCAAAAATCGACACATCTTTTAGGCGAGACGTTCCTGAGGCGGTTAAGGAAAATAGAGATGTTACCGAAGCTTTCCGTGCTTACAAGAAAGCCGTTCTTGAAGCAGCTCGTGAAGCCCGTCTTTCCCATCTTAACGATAGTTTCATCCATAAAGCCCTTGAAGACAAGCTAAAGGACAAGCGAACCCAGATAAGCAATACAAGCAAAGCAAGACAAGAAGCTGTCGATTCTTTCCGAAGCGCATTCGAAAGCGAAACACTTGTCGCAAAGCGGAGAACCGCCCTAATTAGAGCTTATTTCCACATGCATAGCACCATGAAGCTCCATCACAAGAAGTTAGGGTTTGCAAATGGCGAAACAGCAAATGCTTTTATGTTCAAGAAAGAGCTCAACATCCAAGATCGCCGATTCCCATTTGGTTCCCAAACTCATAAAAGCTAGGGACAATCCGACAAACTACATGAACTCCAAACAATTAGAGTTCACTGGAGAAAACGAATCCCTGAATGAGGCAAGGGAACACTTGTTCTAATATTTCTGTACGCTTTGGAATACCTTGACATCTGTTAGCACCCAGCCCCGCGCGCTCTCGCACCCACCGGGCTGGGTGCTTTTTCCGTCTCTCCCGGTGGTTCTTATATGGCGCGCTTTGGTGCCTCATGCCATCTCATGCGTCACCTCGCAACCAACAGCAGCCGACTCAATCTGTCTCTATGGCACCCCTACAACCAGACATTGGACAAATGCGACATTACCCCAATTCCTCTTCGCGAGTCGGATCCTTTTCGAACACGAGAACATGGCTCAAGAGCGTCCTAGGCTCGACACCGAGCTCTTCGGCAAGGGCGCAGATGGCTTCATCAATGCATGAAAGCCTCGATTCCTCAAGACTTCTTAGCACCTGCGGATCCTCAGTAAGGAAGGCCTCGATGCCAGTGAGCCTGAACCCTAGCCTTCTGGACATGCGCCGGCTGTTGCCGTTGGCGGCCTCGATCTTCGCGACAAACCCCGTTGGCCCGACGACCTCCTCGAACCCAAGCAGGAAAGCCCGCATCGCCTCGGATCCCACTCCCCTCGCCTGGCAATCGCTCAGCAAATTGATCCCGAGCTCAAAAGGGCTCGAAGCAAGGTCAGGTCCATCATCGCCTACAGCTCCAATTCGTCGACAATCTTCTTCATCACAAGAGCCCATCTCAGCTGCTGGGCAATGAAACCCGGCCAGGCATCTTGGTTGCCCTTGATCCTGCAGCCTTCCTTGTAGAATCGCAGCCCGGATGCTTTCTTGGCATCGAAGGGCTTCTCTACAAGCCCTAGCCGCTCCTCGAACAATGACGCGTTCTCGATAGCCTTGCGACCGATCTCTTTATTGTCCGGCACGTAGAACTCAATGCCGATGCAGCCGCGCTGCGTATCGACGAGCAACGCGATATGATAGGACGATGTTCCGCAGCGCAGCGTCGTCCAATGATCCTTCGAAGGCTTCTGCGGGTTGAAAACCTTCAGAAACTCAAACGATGCCTGCGCGACCTCACGATACTTCGTCCAATACGACAGCTTGGTGCGTTCGGTCTCGGAAAGGCACTCGCTAAGTTTGATGGTCTTCGTCCACTCGTTTGGCTGTTCAACGACGTTGAAGCGCGGCGCGGGCAACGAGTCGCCGATAGACCACAGCTCTATCTCCACCAAGAAGAAACCGAAGCTGCTGTCGGTGTGCTGGTTGAGCCACTCGATCGCCTGCCTGTGCTCGTCGCGCGCGCGGGCAACAACCCAGATCACAACTTCGGCGCCCTTGCCGGCAGCGTACGTGATGACTTTGCCCAAATGGTCATGGTTCGTATCCTCGAGCTGGTTTTCGATGACAACCTTGCGCCCGGTTCCAGACTCCTGCGCGTAGATGTCGACGTTGAACGAGCCGACGGATGACTCGGTCTCGACGAGCTCGAGCTCGATGCCGATCGCATTGCCGAGCATGTTGAGGTTGCTCTCCACGGAAAGCCACTTAGTGAAGTCGCGCGCCTCGTTCGGCCACACCTTACGCAGGTCGATTCTGTTGAGTTGATCTAGATTGCAAATAGCCACATTCACCCCTCGTATGCAGACCGCCGATCCCCCTTCGTAGTCTCGCGATTAAAAGACGAAACATCCCGAAGAGACAGCCGTTCCGAAAATGACGACAGCGCGAAGGCTCCTCTGCAGGGATCAGACCTTTTTGACCAGGTACGCTAGCACCTTCCCTATGATGACAAAAGGAGCAAGAAGCAACGCGAGAAGAGCTCCGAGGCATCCCGACTTTTTCATACCTTCCCCTTCAACTAATTGCTACCTGCAAAACTCAGCATACAACAATCGACACGCCTACCGTGTACCGAATATTGGACAAAAAACACTTTTCTCGGTTTCCACCCACATGCCCACACCCCACACCAACCGGCTCCTCGTCGCGCATCGCCTAACCTTAAAAACACCTGAAATCTCGTTTGACGTGGCATAAAAGACCGCAGCAACAAAATGCCGTTGGACGAACCCACCTCCCGGGCGAAACCCCGCAGCACCACGGCGCAACCGAAAACACAGAGGCAGACACCGCATCACCAACCGAAGCGAGGAGACCGCGATGAAGACCCGCCTGAAAATCATACTGCCCGCATCGATCATATTGATCGCCCTGGTCGGCGTTGCCATAGCGGCGCTAGCGCTTCCAAGATCGCTCGCGCCCGAACAGGAAGAGCGCATCTCCTACGACAAAGACCAACAGGTTGCGCTCATCGACTCGCAGCTTGCCGGGATAGACCTCGAAAAAGTCCGTGCGAAAAAAGACCTGATCATGGAGAAGTCCATCGAGGACCTGCACGCGGCGATCTCCAGGGGCGACTTGACCTACGAAGAACTGACGGCGTTCTACCTGAATCGCATCAAAACATACGATGCCGGTGAAAAGGGCATCAACGCAGTAGCGGCGATCAATCCGAAGGCGATAGAGGAAGCCCGCGCCCTCGACGCGAGCTCCGCAACTCCGGCGGGGATGAGGGGAATCCCCGTCCTCGTCAAAGACAACGTCAACACGAACACCATGCCCACCAGCGGCGGCACCTACGCGCTCAAGGACTTCACGCCAAAAGACGACGCTGACGTAGTAACGGCCCTGACGAACAGCGGTGCGATCATATTGGGCAAATCGAACCTGTCCGAACTCGCAAACTTCATGGACACGAAGATGCCGAGCGGCTACAGCTCCAAGGCCGGCCAAACCCACAATCCCTTCGATCCCCTCAACCTTTCGCCGGAAGGATCCAGCTTCGGAAGCGGCGCGGCCGCTGCCGCCAACTTCTCCGCAGTAGCGCCGGTGAAAAGCCTTTCCGATCTGATCGCCTTCAACCAGAAAGACCCGAGCAGGCGGGCGAAATATGGCCAGGATCTCCTTGAAGACGCGAACGAAGTGACCGAATTCGACAAAGCGAAGGTCGAGGCGATGGTCAAAACCGCGCAAAGCAGGATCGATGACCTGCTTCGCGACGAGAAGCTCGACGCCCTCGTGTTCTACGACAACGAAGGCGTACTCGTGCCAGCCACGGCGGGATACCCCGAGCTGACGGTGCCCGCCGGCGTCTCGGACGAAGGCGCCCCAAGAGGGGCCACCTTCGTCGCAGGGAGAAACGAGGACGAGAAGCTGCTCAACATCGCCTACAGCTTCGAGCAGAAAACCGCCGCACGGGCTATCCCCGAGAACTACCTGAATTAGAACCGCCCTTGATTGACGAGCGCTTGAATGCATCGTCAACAACATCCCGCACCAACAAGCCCAAGCGCAAAAACGGCGAAAGCTGAAAACCTCGTCCTCCTTCATGATAAAATCCTCGGACAAGCATCGAATGACGAACCATCCTTGAACGGAGCATCATGATCAAAGAACTGGTAAAGGACGAGGCCACCCTCTCGCAGGTATGCACCCCTGCCACGGCCGAGGACGCGCAGGTGGCGGATGACCTTGTGGAAACGCTGACGTCGATGGACGGTGCCGCTTGCTTGGCGGCGAACCAGATCGGCGCTACGACCTGCATCATCGCGTACCTGGACGACGACGATCAGCCGCACGTCATGTACAACCCGCGCCTGTTGCAGGCGCTCGGCGCGTTCAAGGCCGTCGAAGGCTGCCTCTCGCTTGAAGCCGACTCCAAAGTCACGCGCTTCGACCGCATCAAGGTGGGCTACAGCGAACTGGTCGACGGCGAGCTCAAGCCGCGCAAGAAGGATTTCAACGGCTGGACGGCGCAGATCATCCAGCACGGCATCGACCACTGCAAGGGCAAGCTGGTCTAGCCTCATGGGCAAGAAGCCGCACGCCATCGAACGCCCTTTGCCGCCCGCGCCCAAGCTCAACCGCGCCCTGCGCGGCGGCTTGGGTCCGAACAAGGCATCGGGCCACAAAGGCGGTATCAGCCGTCAAGGCTCCAAACGGGGATAACGGTCCGCGTTATGCACGCAGTATAGAAGCGACGATCTCGCGCTGCTCGACCGCATCTTTCCCGCGCCCGCGCGCAAGATGCCGCTCGACATGGAATAAGGAGCTCCCCATGAGGACGTTCATCGCGCTCGACCTGCCGCCCGACTTCGCTGACGACGCGGCCGCGCTCGCCCGCCGGCTGAGCGCGTCGATGGAGGGGCGCTTCCTGAAGCGCGACACCTACCACCTCACGCTCGCCTTCCTCGGCGACGTCGACGAAGCGCAGCTCGCTGCCGCGACCGACGCGCTGGAAGCCGCCTGCGCCGGCGCGTCCCCCGTCCCGCTGCGCAGCGACGGCCTGGGGAAGTTCGGCCGCGCAACCGACGCGACGTTGTGGCTGGGCATCGCCGCCGCACCCGAGCTCGAGCAACTGGCGGCGCGTCTGCGCGACGAGCTGCGCGCCCGCGACGTGCCCTTCGATGCCAAGCCCTTCAAAGCGCACTTCACCCTCGCGCGCCGCGCTCGCATCCCGCACGTCGGCCTGCCGCACCTGGCGTTTCCCCAAAACGACGAGGCGACCGACGTCACCCTCTACAAGAGCACGCTCGACCGCGCGGGCGCCGTCTACAAGCCGCTGCACACCGTGTGCCTCGGAACCATCGCAGCCGAGCGCGTTTAGCCCTCTTCCGCCAGCCGGTCGTGGTTCACCGTGCGGTAGAACAGGTCGCGGATCTCGTCGGGGTCGCTCGTCTGCCCGAGCGCCCACATAGTCTTCGCCACAAGCGCCTCGGTGGTCATGTCGCCGCCCTTGAGGATGCCGCGATGTCCCGCATAAGCGCGCCCGACCTCGTACACGCCCAGGTCGCAGCCCTCTTCGGGCACCTGCGTGGTCACGACCAGCGTGCGCCCCGAGTCCACCCATCCGAAGATGGCGCGGCGGTAGTCGCCGTAGTCGGGGATGCCCCCGATGCCGAACGTCTCCAGGATGACGGCATCGTAGTCGCGCTTGAGCAGGTTGAAGATGCTCGGATTCATCTCGGGCGTCAGCTTGAGCACGAACACGCGCTCGTTGAGGCTATCGTACGCGCGCGGCGCTCCCCCGATGCCCGCGCACGTCGCAGGCGACCCCGCCCTCACGATGCGCTCGCCGCGCACGAGCGCGATCTCGGGGAAGTTCACGCTGGTGAACGCGTTGAAGCTCATCGTGCGCTGCTTGCGCGCCCGCGTGCCGGCTATCACCGCGCCGCCGAACACCACCGACACGTCGCACGAGCGATCGTCGGCCGCGAACAGCAGGCTCTGGTACAGGTTGAGCTTCGCGTCGGTGAAGGGACTGGCCATAGGCTGCTGCGAGCCGGTCAGCACGATGGGCTTCGGGCTGCCCTGCACCAGGTAGGACAGCGCGGCGGCCGTGTAGGCCATCGTGTCGGTGCCGTGCAGCACCACGAACCCGTCGTAGGCGTCGTAGGCGTCCACGATCTCGTCGCGGATGCGCATCCAGTCGGCCGGGCGCATGTTCGTGCTGTCGATGTTCATGGGCTGCACCACGTCGAAGTCGCACACATCCGCGATCTCGGGCACGTAGCGCGCCAGCTCCTCGCCGCTCAGCGCCGGCGCCAAGCCGCGTCCGTCCTCGACCGATGCGATGGTGCCGCCCGTCGCCACCAGCAGTATCTTCTTCATACCGTCGCTTTCCTCCATTCGACCGCTCTCGCCACAGTGTAGCACTCAAAACGCGCGCCTTGCCCTCTATTGCCCGCACCTTACGGTATGATGGAACACCGCAACGAAGACGAAGGCAAGAAGGGACGAATATGGAGGAGAAAACCACCGAGACCGTCAAGAAGGGCAACGTCAAGGCGCTGCTTCCGATCGGGGTGTTTTTGGTGCTGTATCTGGGACTGGGCATCTTGTTCGAGTACGGCATGGGCATTCCCATGGGCTTCTACAACATCCCCGTCGTGGTGATTTTCCTCGTCGCGCTTCTGGTGGCGTGCTTCCAAAACCGAAAGCTGCCCTTCGATGACAAGCTTACCATCATGGGCCGCGGCATGGGAGACAAGACCATCGTCACCATGGTGCTCATCTTCATGGTGGCCGGCATCTTCGTGGGCACCGTGGGTCGCGACAGTGCCGAAAGCGTGGCCTACCTGCTGCTTTCCGTCGTTCCCGTGCAGTTCGCCGTGGCGGTGCTGTTCGTGGTGAGCTGCTTCGTGTCGCTGTCGATGGGCACGTCGGTGGGCACCATCACGTTGATCACGCCCATCGCCGTGGCGGTGTCGTCTGCGTCCGGCTTCAGCCTGCCGCTGTGCGTGGCCAGCGTCATGGGCGGCGCCATGTTCGGCGACAACCTCTCGTTCATCTCCGACACCACCATCGCAGCCTGCCAAGGCCAAGGCTGCCAGATGAAGGACAAGTTCCGCGAGAACTTCAAGATCGCCCTACCCGCGGCCATCGTATCGCTCGTCATCATCCTCGCACTGTCGTTCGGCGCCGACCTCGGCGGCAGCGTCGTTCACGAGTACGACCTGATCCAGCTCATCCCCTACCTCATCGTGCTCGTCGGCGGCATCATCGGCGTGAACGTGTTCGTCGTGCTGTTGCTGGGCATTCTGTCGGGCTCTATCATCATGGTGGCCACGGGCGCCACTGCCGCCACCGACCTGCTGGCCAACATGGGCTCGGGTGCCGCAGGCATGTTCGAGACCACGATGGTGGCGCTTCTGGTGTCGGCCATCTGCGCGCTCATCCGCGAGTACGGCGGGTTCGTGGCGCTGTTGAACGGCATCAAAAGCCTGTTCAAAAGCAAGAAAGGCGGTCAGCTGGGCATGGGCTTGCTGGTGGGTGCCATGGACATCGCCACCGCGAACAACACCGTGGCCATCGTCATCTCGAACCCCATCGCCGCCGATATGGCGAAGACGTACGGCATCTCGAAGCGCAAGACGGCATCGCTGCTCGACACGTTCTCGTGTGTGTTCCAGGGCATCCTGCCTTACGGCGCGCAGATGCTCGTGGCCATCTCGGCCGCCACGGAGCTGGGTTTCGCGGTGTCGGCGTTCCAGATCATCCCGTTTCTGTTCTACCCGTTCCTGCTGCTGATCAGCTCGCTCGTGTTCATCTTCATCGTTCCGGACAAGAAGAGCTAACCGAAGAGGGAAAACGCTTCGCCACGAGGCGCGAACTCGTGCAGAAAACGCGGATCGTGGCCGCTCAGCGTTCCTTCGGACCGGCGGTAGCCGTATACTGATATTTTTGTTGGCACGGATTAGCGGCAGGCACAACGAAAGGCAAGCAATGGGCGGATTCTTTGGGGCGGCGGCGCATCACGACGTGGTGCTGGACGTGTTCTTCGGCGTGGACTACCACTCCCACCTGGGAACGAAGTGCGCGGGCATGATTTTCCACGACGCGGAGGAAGGATGCTTCCAACGCGAGATCCACTCGATCGAGAACACGCCGTTCCGCACGCGCTTCGAAGACGACCTGCAGGGCTTCCACGGTTGCAGCGGCATCGGCTGCATCAGCGACACCGACCCGCAGCCTTTGTTGGTGCGCTCGCACCTGGGCACGTTCGGCATCACCACGGTGGGCGCCATCAACAACGCCGAGGAGCTGGTGGAGCGCAACTTCGCCAGCGGCGGCCGCCAGTTCATGGCCATGAGCTCGGGCAAGGTGAACACCACGGAGCTCGTCGCCGCGCTCATCAACCAGAAGGACGACTTCGTCTCGGGCATCAAGCACGCGCAGGAATCCATCGACGGATCGCTCACGCTGCTCATCATCACGCAGGACGGCCAGATCATCGCCGCGCGCGACAAGATGGGCCGCTTGCCGGTGCTCATCGGCAAGAGCGATGACGGGTTCTGCATCTCGTTCGAGTCGTTCGCCTACCACAAGCTGGGTTATCGCGACGAATACGAGCTTGGCCCCGGCGAGATCGTGCTGGTGAACCCCGACGAGTACCGCACCATCTCCCCCGCAGGCGACAAGATGAAGATCTGCGCCTTCCTGTGGGTGTACTACGGCTACCCGAACTCGAACTACGAGGGCGTGAACGTCGAGGTCATGCGCTATCGCAACGGCGCCATCATGGCCCGCGACGAAGCCGCGACGGGCGGCGTGCCCGAGCTCGACTACGTGGCCGGCGTGCCCGACTCGGGCGTGCCGCACGCCGTCGGCTACGCGACGGAGTGCAAGACCCCCTTCGCCCGCCCCTTCATCAAGTACACGCCCACATGGGCGCGCTCGTTCATGCCGAGCAACCAGGAAGTGCGCAACCGCGTGGCGAAGATGAAGCAGATCCACATCCCCGAGCTCATCAACGAGAAGAAGCTGCTGTTCGTGGACGACTCCATCGTGCGCGGCACGCAGCTGAACGAGACGGTGGACTTCCTGTACAAGTGCGGCGCCGAGGAAGTGCACATGCGCTCGGCCTGCCCGCCCATCATGTTCAGCTGCAAGTACCTGAGCTTCTCCAGCAGCCGCTCCGACATGGAGCTGCTCGCGCGCCGCATGGTGGACCAGCTGGAAGGCGAGGAGGGCGTGCAGCACCTCGACGAGTACGCCGACGGCTCCACCGAGCGCGGCAAGTGCATGCTGAAATCCATCTGCGAGCAGATGGGCTTCGACTCGCTGGGCTACCAGTCGCTCGACGGCATGCTGGAAGCCATCGGCATCGATCCCGAGAAGGTGTGCACGTACTGCTGGACCGGCAAGGAGTAGCAAGCCGGATCGCTTGCACCAGCCAGCTTCGATCGTTCAAGCCCGACGGATTCGCCGTCGGGCTTTTTTCACGCTTGCACCGATGTCCCTATAATAGGACAAGCGAGGCGCGCGTTTCCTGTATCCTTCACAGCATACGAACGAGATGTCGACGAAGGAGACCTTATGAGCAACGCAGCCCTCGCACCGCTCCCCCAGCCCCGACAGCAGCACGGAGCCCACGCGCGCCCGACCCGCACGGTGGAGATCGAAGTCATCCCCGGCGGTCGGCTGCGCGAGGAACCGCGCCCGACCCGCAGAAAGGCCAGCTTGCTCGAAGGCATGCGCGGCATCGGCTTCGGCCTCGCCGGCAAGGAGCGCGCCGTCGCGGCGGCATTCGGAATCCTGTTCGCCCTTGCCGCCTTCGCGACTGCGATCTACTTTTGAGCAGCTTCCGCGAACAGCGCGATGCGTTCCTCCTCGTCATGGGACAGCGACCGGAACATCTCGGCAAGCCCGTCCGGGTCGCCGCCGGCAAGCATCGCAAGGTACTCGGCACGACGCTCGAACGGAACGACAACGGGAGCCAGTCCCGCCTGCAAGAGCCCGCGATTGACAAGTATCCTGCCCGTACGCCCATTGCCGTCTTCGAAGGGATGGATGCGCTCGAACCGGATATGGAAACGCGCCTCGCGCAGGTACGGATCGACGTCGTCGTCATGGTTGTACTCGTATACCAGCTGCATCATGAGCTGGTTCACCTGGTTCGGCTTCGGCGGAATGTGCTCTGCACCGCGGTTTTGCATACGAGCCACTACAAATGACATATAAACACTCCTAACTTCGGTACAACTTCCATGTAAAGTATACACACTATACTTTATATTCATATAAGTGTGTACTCTGCGAGGCTGTCGGCAGTGCCGACCAAAACCATAAAACCTTTTAAGACCTTTTTTTTCGTAAAAAAAGAAACAAAAAAACCCGACCTCTGCCACCTCAGCAAAGGGGGGATGCTTTCGTTACCACTCAAAAATAAAAAAGATACAAGAGAAATCTCTCGTATCTTTATTCAACAATAGGGCCCAATTGCAGTATAAATTTAACAGTCGTGCATCATGTTATTATTTATCAGAGCTTGTGCTATAATTATTCTAATTTCATAAAAAGGAGAATTAATATATGGGCATTTTTAGTATTTTTGTAATCAACACAGTTCATTATCAACCAAACAAAAAATAAGTGGTTATAATGGATTGTTAATATAAACATTCATTATAACCTCATAGGAGTGGGTTATAATGAACAAAAAAAATATAAAAGATAGTCAAAACTTTATTACTTCAAAGCATCATATAAATGAAATTTTGAGAAATGTACATTTAAATACAAATGATAATATTATTGAGATTGGTTCAGGGAAAGGTCATTTCACGTTTGAATTAGCTAAAAGGTGTAATTATGTAACCGCCATTGAAATAGATCCTAAATTATGTAGGATAACTAAAAACAAACTTATTGAATATGAGAACTTCCAGGTTATCAATAAAGATATTTTACAATTTAAGTTTCCTAAAAATAAGTCATATAAGATATATGGAAATATACCCTACAATATAAGTACAGATATAATTCGAAAAATTGTTTTTGAAAGCACAGCTACAGAAAGTTATTTAATAGTGGAATATGGATTTGCTAAAAGGTTGCTAAATACAAATCGTTCACTAGCACTATTTTTAATGACAGAAGTTGATATATCCATATTAAGTAAAATCCCTAGAGAATACTTTCATCCAAAACCTAGAGTTAATAGCTCGTTAATTGTATTAAAAAGACACCCTTCAAAAATATCACTCAAAGATAGAAAACAATATGAAAATTTTGTTATGAAATGGGTTAACAAAGAATACATAAAACTATTTTCCAAAAACCAATTTTATCAAGCCTTAAAATATGCAAGAATTGACGATTTAAACAATATTAGCTTTGAACAATTCTTGTCTCTTTTCAATAGCTATAAATTATTTAATAGATAAGTTAAGGGGTGCATAAACTGCATCCCTTAACTTATCTTATTTTGCTTAAACAATCTTGGCCCGTAAACTGCATAACTCATATGTAAATCGCTCCTTTTTAGGTGGCACAAATGTGAGGCATTTTCACTATTTCCGGCAATTACTTCCATGTAAAGTATAACCCACTATACTTTGCAAGCAAAGTGTGGGCTCGCCGAGGGGTCTTGCAGACGGCTCTTTCGGCTCTTTTGAGCCGAGTATCAGCGCACCCTTATGGTGCAATTAGCTGATACAAAAAACAAAGAGTTGGCTCATGTAATCCAACTCTTAAAACACAAAAAAATAACCCCCTTGGCTTTTCAGCAGGGGGCATATTTTTTATTTAATTCCTCACTCTTTATAAACTTGGTTTTCTTTTTGCCAATTCGATTATAAGCACCGAAACCGTTCTGTAACCCCCGATTTCATTGATGTTCTTGTTGATAGCCCGCGCGATCTCCTTGACGAGCCTCTCGCTCAAGGGTGCCTGCATATCTTCGAGCGCAAGGCTCAACGCATATTTGTGGTTGATGGCCTCGTACAACTCTCGTGCAGTAGCGGTCACTTGCAACGAGTTGTCATTCCAGAGAATCGCATACGTTTCAGCGTACGAAAGCGTGCTGCCTTCGATGGCATTCGAATGATAGGTGCTCCTCGTTATAAAATCCTCGAAATACGCTCTATTGCCACGCATGAATGCGACTGCGTCCACGATCTGCGCCTCCCGTCTGTCAAGTTCACGTACACTATACCAAGAGAGTGTAGGAAAGCGAGCCTTGTCGCACCAAACGGCAAAGGCTCGTCACGTGGAGAGGTTTTTGGCGATGATTCGTCCCATCATGAGAAACGAGTTGGTTCTGCAGCGCGCGTCGGCACCGGCAACCGAGGCCGACCTGCCCATCGCGCAGGACCTGCTGGACACGCTGGAGGCGCATCGTCATTCCTGCGTCGGCATGGCGGCGAACATGATCGGCGAGCTCAAACGCATCATCGTCTTCGACGACGGCGGCTCGCACGTGGCCATGCTGAATCCCGAGATCATCTCGTGCGCCGGCACCTACGAGGCGGAAGAAGGCTGCCTGTCGCTTTCGGGCACGCGCTCCGCGACGCGCTATCGCACCATCAAGGTGAGCTACCAGGATCTCGCCATGAAGCCGCGAGTCAAAACCTTCACCGGCTTCACCGCCCAGATCATCCAACACGAGATCGACCACTGCAACGGCGTTTTGATCTAAGGCATCGAAAAGGCCCCGTCGCTGCAAACGACGGGGCCTTCGACATATCGGATGAGCGAATCGCTACAGCATCTCGGCGCGCAGCTGCTCGTCACTTTTCGCGGAGAGGTAGGCAGGGGCGATGTCGAACATCGTCTTGCACCCGACGGCGCCCTCGCGGCTCAAGCGGTGCGCGGCACGGGCGCAGGCCGCCAGCACGCTGCCGGTGAACTCGGGATTTGAATCCAGCTTGAGCGAGTACTCCACCACGTGGGTATGCTCGCCGTTCTGACCGGTCACACCCGAGCGGAACACGGAGCCGCCGTGTGGGATGCCGGCATGGTCGCGGTTCAGCTCCTCCTGCGAGATGAACGTCACCGTGGTGTCGTAGTCGGCGAAGTAGTTCGGCATCTCGACGATGGCCTTCTCGATGGCCGCCAGGTCGGCGCCCTCCTCGGCCACGACGAAGCACTCGCGCGTGTGCTTCTGACGCGTGGTCAGCTGCGGCTTCTCGCCGTTGCGCACGGCTTCGAGCGCCGAGGCGACGGGCACGGTGTACTGGCGCGCGTCGGCCACGCCTTCGATGCGGCGAATGGCGTCGCTGTGACCCTGCGAGACGCCGCGGCCCCAGAACGTGTAGTCCTCGCCCTCGGGCAGCACGCTGGATGCGTACAGGCGCGCGATGGAGAACATGCCAGGATCCCAGCCTGCCGAGATGACGGCCACCTTGCCGCCCACCTTCGCGGCGGCGTCCACGTCGGCAAAATGGGCGGGGATGTTCGCGTGGGTGTCGAACGAGTCGACCACGTTGAACATGCTCGCGCATGCGGGCGTCTGCTCGGGCAGGTCGTTCGCGCTGCCGCCGCACAGGACGAGCACGTCCACGTCGGCCTGATGGGCCTCCATATCGGCGGCGGCGAACACCGGCACGCCCTCGGTCAGCGGCTTCACCGTCGCCGGGTCGCGACGCGTGAACAGCGCCACCAATTCCAAATCGTCGTTCTGCCTGCAGGCCAGCTCCACACCGCGCCCCAGGTTGCCGTATCCGAATATGCCGACGCGCGTTTTCGTCATGTGCGCTCCTCACCGTGATGTTCCGAAAAGTACTCGTCAATGATGCACGGACGCAACCCGCATCGTCAACGTGCGCAGATCAACTCCAACAAAGCCCCACGGCGTTGAAATCTTTTGGAAACGAAAAGAAGGAGGGGCGCAGGGAGAGGTGCCAGCAGCTGCGAGACGGGAAGCGATCTTGCCAGCTTTTCACGGCTGGCGCATGCAACTGGGTTCATACGCACCAACACCAACGGCGGAACGAAACGCGGAGTCACAAAATTCACCGCTGTGAAGTCCGATGCAGGGTCTATCATCATCGAGACGATCAACGACCAGGGCAAACGCTCGGACAACTCGCTCGTTCGGGCACCAAAAGCCGCTTCCGAGCGCTCTGAACCCCAAAATCCCCTTCACAGCGGTGAATTTTGTGACTCCGCACCAGCAGATCCAACGCCCACAACGCTATCATGGCGAGCAGTGCTGACGAGGATCCAGCGAGCCCATGCCGCATCGACTCGGCAGCAATCGGCCAATTTGCCGCTACTCCAAAACCCCACTGGACTCTTCGAGGAGAACCTACGCGTTTTTAACTGCCGGCCACTTTCCGCCACTGCGGGCGATCAACGCTTCCTCCTCCTCGATCATAGCGTCGATCTCCTCCCTCGTCATTCCTGCGAACCGTTCAGCTGGCGATTGGTCGTACGGAGGAATGTTGTCGGATCCGTCAATGTCGATATAGATGCTTGCAGATTTCTCCATGATACCCCGCCCTTTCAGTCCGCCCTCTCATCGTCGCCTCGGACGACACGATTCAGTCATAGTCTTTATCCACATCGACGCGCATGGATAGTTGTACATTCCGAGCAGGAGGCCCCGGCTCGCAGCTGCGGCAAGCCTGTCGCCGTTGTACGTGCTTGACCACCAGCCCATTCGTCACCGTGTTCCAAACTTTAGAGCACGTGGCAGCTTCCAAGCAGCTACGGCAGTCTTGATGGATCTCGGCAATTTGATTTCATTCTTAAGTTCTTCAGGAGCGCTATCGAACGCATCGCAATGAGCATCGAAGCACTTCTCCATCGGGTGGTCGCTTCCATACTTTTTGACGGTCGATCCGATAAAGGGCGTGGATGGGTACATGAATACGCTTTTCACAAGGTCGCGTCACTTGGCAATGAGCCTCTTACATCCTGCCCGAAGTCTGGACCGCAGCGCGCGTCCAGGCTCCTGCTGCTTAGAAGCATCGCCCAGGTCGGCTTGCGCTTGGCTTTGCGGCAAAGGCAGAACCGACCCGCCGGGACTACACCGCATCAGCAAGCAAAAGGTCCCCGTCTTAGCTGTTATCCGACACCGACCTGCACAGGTTGTCAAGGCGCGATGCGCTTCGCTTGCATTCGTTGACGCTTGAAATAGTGACCATGCGCTTGCCAGTCGGATATGCCGCGACGAGCTGCCCTGAATCCAGAAGCTGATCAACACGGCCTGGGGACACGCCTAGCTCTTCCGCCGCCTCCGCGAGCGTCATGCACAAGCTCTCGCGAATGAAACCGTCGCCCACCTCCACGCACAGCACCAACTGCGGGGCCTCGCCGAAGGTCGCCTCCGGCAGCGGCTCGTCGTTGTCAAGCATGTCCGCGATGAGGAGCTGCAAACAACCGGCGGCGTTCTCGCACGCCTCCTTGACGCTCGTCCCGCCTGCGACCATGCACTCGAAGGAGGGGACGGCCACGGTGTAGCCGCCCTCGCTCTCGCGAATTATAGATCCTTCGTAAGTGTAGAACATGCAACCTCCTTGAACGCCGCCTTCTACAGCACGCTGATAACGTCAATCGACGGCGCTTTTCTCTGAGACCATTCCAGTAACGTTGATGCCACCCATAGCCGCCGCGGAGCGCGACTGCCATGCGCCTCCTGCACACCGCCTCGTTCGTTGTGCAGGTTACCGAGACGATACCACGATCGATGACCTTGGGCAGCAGGAGCATGGCGTTAGTGAAGTTTGTCTAATTACCAGTCAGTTTATCACTGCTCCAAAGCCTTGATGTCGCAATACTCGACCACAGCCGTTTGCTCTTGCGATTCGCTCATGTTCTCGCCTCCTTGCACGTTCGATTGTGCAGGGAGCGTCACATATGATGGGCGGCGCAGAACGCCGATTAAAAAAGGAGGCGACGTTGAACGAAACGATCGGATGCCCGCGCTGTACCTATTGCGCGGCCTACCTGCCAGCTGGGTCCACAAGCGCGGAAAGTCTTTATTGCACGTACCTGAGAATGCATGTCGAAAAAGACGATGGATGCAGGTTCGGAGCCGCGGGAACCCCGATGCGTGGCTCGAACGCCCCGCAGGTAGACACCGGAATCGATGCGACGGCAAGGGGATACTATAGCTGGTGTGCGGAGCTGATGCGATGACGACCTTCGGAATGGACGAGCTACTTCTGTCGGCGACCATCGCCAGGAACGGCATCGCGGGTTAGATCAGGAAAACGCCCACCATGAGGGGGGGGGCGGATGATCGGATACTCGAGGCAATAGAAGAGCCTCTACACAGCGAGGCCCCTCCAAATCATAGAACTACCAGCGGGAGCATTCTCCGTACTTGGACGATATCAGCAGCGCGAGAAGCTCGACGAACGTCATGGCGCACAGGACGAGCAGTATCAAGAATGCGAAGAACTCGTAGCCGTTGATCGGGATGAGCACGCCGAAGAACAGCATCCAGAGCCACGCGAAGAACAGCAGGACATGGGCAACGCCCAACCACTTCTTCCCGGCGTAGAAGTCGTGCCCTCCCCACACTCCGAGGAACAACCACAGCAGCAGCGCGAACAGCTTGCGCTTCCCCGCAGGCTCGACCGTGGCGGTCGCGGTCATGCCGACTCCGTACAAGCCGTTCGGGAACGGCACGCCCGCCACCTGGTACGCGTATTGGCACGCTCCCACCCACTGAGGGTTCTGCGCCCTATCGAACAACCCGTACGTCCCATCGGCGTTTAGCCCGACGTACTGATCCGACGTCATAGCCGCTTGAGCGTCGTTGATGTTGGCGTACTGCATGGCTCCCCCTCGACAATCATGATGTTGGCAATGAATATTACAACAGCAGGTCACCAGTCACAACCGCCTTGGCCTCCTTGACCGCCCGCTCGTAGACGCCCTCCCGCCAACGGTCGCGGTGCAGCACTTCGCCGTGCTCGGCCACTAGATCGCGAAGCCGCGCCTGCTTCGACCGGACGGCCTTCCGCGCTTCCAAGTCGTCGATCCCCGCCGCCCGCAACACCGTTTGACTACCAGCCAGTTTGTCACTGCTCCAAAACCATGAACGCGAAAACGAGGCCGTGTCCCGATTCGATGGTCGGGGCGTGCCTCGTCTTCATCCCGTACTGTACCATACCCGACCGATGCGTGGTGTTCGCCGTCGGGAAGACACGGCTCCCCCACGTGGGTTCGCCTTTGAAGCGGCAAAGATTTCCTTCGCCGTCCAGCACCGCCCATCCCACCGACCCGGTTCCGATATCAAGACCGATTTGGTACGACTCGACATTGCGCAAATTCATAGGTTCCCCTTACCTGCCTTTCGGGGCGCCGCGGAGGCGGCAACTTTGACTCTATATGCGAAGGACCCCTGATAGGGGTCCTTCGTTGTTCCAGGATGAATCTTCGATCGCTTTCTTACGCCTTTTCCACTTTCACGGCGCACACCTTGTACTCGGGGGCCTTCGACACGCGGTCGAGGGCGGCGATGGTGAGCCAGTTGCTGTTGCCGTCTTGGAAATGGAACGGCATCCACGTATGTCCCGGCGACGTCTTCTCGGACACATGCGCGACGGACTCGATGGAGCCGCGACGCGATGAGACGCGCACGATGTCCCCGTCGGCGATGCCGAGAGCCTCGGCATCGCACGTGTTCAGCTCGATGAACGAGCGGTTCGCTATCTCGTTCACGCCGTCGGTGCGAGCGGTCATGGCACAGGCGTTGTACTGGTACAGGATGCGACCCGTCATCATGACCAGCGGATACTCCGCATCGGGCAGCTCGGCGGACGGCTGGTAGTCGGGTGTGGAGAACGCGCCCAGCCCCTGGGCGAACTCGCCCATGTGCAGGATGGGCGTGCCGGGATGCTCGGCGCTTGGGCACGGCCACTGCAAGCCGCGGCCGGCCGTCTCGTCGCCGTCGAGGCGCGCATGGCTCATGCCGCCGTACGTGGGCGTGACCGAGACGATCTCGTCCATGACCTCGGCCGCGCTCAGACGAGGCTGCGCATAGCCCATGCGGTTCATGACCTCGGTGAAGATGTCGGTGTCGAGCCACGCGCCCACAGGCCCGTCCACGGCCTTGCGCACGCGCTGGACGCGCCGCTCGGTGTTCGTGAACGTGCCCTCCTTCTCGGCGTAGCTGCGCCCGGGCAGGATGACGTCGGCGTACTTGGCCGTTTCGGTCATGAACAGGTCGTCCACCACGAAGAACTCGAGCGCCTCGAGCGAGCGGATCACGTGATGCGTATCGGGGTCGGTGCGCACGGGATCCTCGCCGAACAGGAACAGCCCCTTGATGCCGCCCTCGATCATGGCCGGGAAGCACTCGGTGGCCTTGATGCCGCGCGCACGCGGAAGCGCGGCGCCCCACGCCTTCTCGAAGCGGCGCACCACCTCGGGATCAGCCACCTTCTGGTAGCCGGGCAGGTCGTCGGGACCGGCGCCCATGTCGCAGGCGCCCTGCACGTTGTTCTGGCCGCGCAGCGGGTTCACGCCGCCGCCCGGCTTGCCCAGGTTGCCGGAGATCATCGCGATGTTCGACAGCGCCATGACGCCGTCGGTTCCCGTGGAGTGCTCCGTCACGCCGAGGCAGTACATGATGGCCGCCGCGTCGGCTGCCGCGTACATCTTCGCCGCGGCCACGAGGTCGCGACGGTCGATGCCGCAGATGTCCTCCACCAGCTCGGGCGTGTAGTCGCGCACCGTCGCGGCCAATATCTCGAAGCCCTCGGTGCGCTCGCGCACGAAGTCCTCGTCGTACAGCTCGTGCTGAATCAGGTAGTTCACAATGCCGTTCGCGAACGCGACGTTCGTTCCCGGCCTCAGCTTCAAATGAATGTCGGCATGCGCGGCCAGCCCGATGTCGCGCGGGTCGACCGCGATGAGCCGGCAGCCGCGTTCGACCGCCGCGCGGATCTGCATGCCTATGACGGGGTGGGCCTCCTCGGGGTTCGACCCCACGAGCATGATGACCTCCGCCTTGCGCGTGACGTCTTCGATGGAGTTCGTCATCGCGCCGGAACCAAGCATGGTCGCCAGACCGGCGACCGTGGGGGCGTGTCAAACACGCGCGCAACAGTCCACGTTGTTCGTTTGGAGCACGATGCGCGCCATCTTCTGGAACAGGTAGATGTCCTCGTTCGTGGAGCGCGAGCACGCGAACGCCGCCAGCGACTCGCCGCCGTGGACATCGCGGAGCTCCGTGAAGCGCCTCGCCACGAGGTCGAGCGCTTCGTCCCAGGTGGCGGGCTCGAACTCTCCCGTCTCGCGGTTCTTCACGAGCGGCGTTCGTATGCGGTCGGGCGCGTCGACGAAATCGAAGCTTGCCGAGCGCCCCTTCACGCACAGAAGCCCGTGGTTCGACGGGCCCGGCGCGGCCTCGGCGTCCACGACGACGCCGTCCTTCACCACCAAATCCAGCTGGCAGCCCACGCCGCAGTGCGGGCACGTGGTGCGCACGCGCTCGGTCTCCCACGAGCGGTACGTCGCGCGGCGCTTCTCGGTGAGCGCTCCGGTGGGGCACGCCTGCGCGCAGTTGCCGCACGACTCGCAGTCGGTGGCGCGCCAGTCCGCGCCGAACGGCGCCTCGATCAGCGTGCGAACGCCGCGCTTCGCGGTTCCCAGCGTGTGGTTGCGCGCGGCGTCGTTGCAGGCGCCCACGCAACGCTGGCAGCGTATGCACAGGTTCGGGTCGTAAGCGAGGAACGGGTTCTCGTCGCGCACGGGCTCGCGCTTCTGCGCTGCCTCGAAAGGAGACTCCAGCACGCCGTACTCACGGCAGACGGCCTGCAGCTCGCAGGCGCCGTTCTTATCGCACGAGAAGCAGTAGTTCGTGGAATCGAGGCCGTGATCGGCGATGATGAGCTCGAGCGCGATGCGGCGGTACGCCTCGATGCGCGGCGAGGAGGTGGTCACCTTCATACCGTCTTGCACGGGCGTGGCGCACGAGGGCACCGGCTGGTCGAGCCCTTCCACGTCCACGACGCACACGCGGCACGAGGCGATGGCGCTGCGCTCTTTCAGGAAGCACAGCGTGGGGATGCGGATGCCGGCAGCGCGCGCGGCATCGAGGATGGTGGAGCCTTCGGCAACGTCGAGGGCGATCCCGTCTATCGTGATGCTAGGCATACTGGTGCCTGCCTCCTTCCATAACGCCGCAGCCGAAACGATCGCAGCGCAGGCAGCGCCCGCACTCCTGCACGACCTCTTCGCGGCTCATTCCGTTCTCGACGCCATCGAAATCGAGCCGCCGCTCGCGCGCGGGACGCTCGGTTATCTCCACGCGCCCCTTGGGCGTGCGGTCGTTCGGCAGCGGTTCGGGCACCTCGATGTCACACGGCAGCTTGTGATGGTAACCCAGGAACTCGTCGATGTTGCGCGCAGCCACCTTTCCCGCCCCGATGGCGCGGATCACCGTAGAGGGGCCGGTCTGGCAGTCGCCGCCCACGAACACATGGTCGTACCCTTCGGCCGCAAGATGATCGTCGGCATTGAAGCAACCCCAGGTGGTGCTCATGCCGAACTCCTCGAACGGGCCCGACACCACATCCTGCCCCACGGCGATGAGGATGATGTCGGCTTCTATGCGGCGCGTCGGCTTGTCGGCCGCCATCGGCGCCGGACGGCCGCCGCGCACGGGACCGATCATCTGCGGCTGCGTGATGAGCGCCGTGCAATGTCCGCGCTCGTCCACCTCGATGCTGGCGGGCGCCTCCAGCACGATCATCTCCACGCCCTCGGCGATGGCGCTCTCCACCTCAGCCGGCAGCGCCGTCATGTCGTCCTTGCGGCGCCGGTACACCACCGAGACCTCGTCGGCCCCGGCGCGCACCGACGTGCGCGCGCAGTCCATGGCGACGTTGCCGCCGCCCACCACCACCACGCGCTTGCCCGTGAAGTCGGGATAGTCGCCATCGCCGATGGCCCCCAGCAAATCCACTGCCGAGACGACGCCTTCGGCATCCACGCCGTCGATGCGCAGCGACTTGCCCGTCTGCGCGCCGACGGCCACGTACACCGCATGGTACGTGTCGGCGATCTCGGCCATCTCGTGCGCGCCGATGCGCTCGCCGCACCGCGCCGTGATGGTGCCCGCGTTCAGGATGCCGCGGATATCCTCGTCCAAGCGCTCGCGCGGAAAGCGATACGCGGGGATGCCGTAGCGCAGCATGCCGCCCAGCTGGGCGCGTTCCTCGAACACCGTCACGCGATGCCCCATAAGGGCGAGGAAGTACGCGCAGGTGAGCCCGCTGGGCCCGCCGCCGATGACGGCGACGGTGCGCGCGGTGTCCACGCTGCGCGGCGGGGGCGCCACCTGGTCGGCTGGCATCTGGTCGACCGCGAACTTCTTGATCCCGCGGATGTTGATGGGCGCATCGATAAGCGTGCGGCGGCACCGCGTCTCGCAAGGATGCTCGCACACGAACGCGCAAGCCGTGGGAAACGGGTTATCCTTGCGCACCATGTTGACGGCACCGGCGTAGTCGCCCGCCGCCGTGAGCGCGATGTAGGCGGGCACGTCCACGTGCGCGGGGCACAGCGTCTCGCAAGGAACCGTTTGGCCGACGCCCTCCTGGCACGAACGGTCGCGCAAATGGCTCGCATACTCGTCGGCGAACGTATCGAGACCCTCCAGCACGCTGCGGGCGGCCTCGTAGCCGATGGCGCAATCCGACGCGTCGCGGATCATCTCGGCCAGCGCGCGCAGGCCCTCCAGTACGCCCTCGTCAGCCTCGCAGTCCACCACGCGCTTGAGCATCGCCGCCAGCTGCGGGATGCCGTCGCGACACGGAACGCACTTTCCGCAGGTCTGCGCACCGCTTGTCTGCAGCATGGTCAGCTGCACGGCCAACGGGCACATGCCCGGCGGCGTCGCCTCGACACGACGCGCGAAGGTGTCCAGGTGCGCGGCAATCCGCGCATCGTCGCGCGACCGCGGCGCAATCGATAGCTTGGCCACTGGCTCTCCATCCATTATCGGCTCGAAACCGACGAGCGTCTCCAACGTGTTTCCCGTGCGTCATTCTAACGCAAACGACGCGCCTTGCGGCGGCCGCGCGCGCAAGGCGCGGAGAAGGCACACGGGCAGAGAGCGGCGCAGACGGGTCATGCGGACCGAACGATCGGCAGCTGTCCCACAGAAAGGACAGGCTTGAACCGCCGAACGTGTACCATACGCAACAAGAGAGCAAAGGAGAGTCCCATGCATGCAAGACAAGCCGACCAAACGTCCCTTTTCGCCCCCGTCGACGCGGCCGCGGCGTTCGCGAACCTGTACCAGCGATGGTTCGACAACCCGCGCGGCCTCGCGCGTGCCAACCGAAGGCAGGCGCGGTGCGCCGTCGGATCGTACGTGGCAGACGTGCTCGCCCTGTTCGACGAACGCACCCGCGCCTACCTGCCCGGTGCGCCCACCGTCCTGCGGCTCGAGGGTTGCGACCTCGCCGCATTCGTGATGCGGGCACCGCACATCGCGCTGCACGTCGGCAGCTTGGAAACCGACGCGCCCGTAGCGGGACTGCGCTGGAAGAGCCTACGCCCCTGCTCGTACGCCATCGGACGGCAGGTGAGCGATCTTGTGTTCTGCACCGACGAGAACGGGTTGCTCGTGGAACTGGAGATCGTCCTCGACGACGGAGGCCGACTGGTCGTCGGCGGCGGCCGACCCGCCTGCGAGCACGACGAAGAGGCGATGCCGCAGGCGGTGTGAGGCGCGCGGACAGCCGAGGCGCTGGGACGGCGGCGTCCTACTCGTACGCGGCGACGATGTCCTCAAGGTAGGCGCGGTACTCCTGCGCCAGTGCGGTCGGCTTCTCGATGCGGACGCGGCCGCCAAACTGAGCCAGCCACCCGAACAGCACGGGGCTCTTCATCACCGTGGCGTACACGCGCGCCTGCTTCTCCCCCGTCGGCACCGACTCCACGTCCTTGCCGAACCGGTCGATGACCGCGCCCATGACCTCCTCGTCCACCAACAGCGTGGCCGCCACCGGCTCGCCGCTGTACATGCCGAACGCGCGGCTTTCCAGCTCGCGCGCGTCGAACGTGGCGATGCGCTCGTTTTTGATCGCGGGCTCGTCCAGCACCTCGATGCGGTCCATGCGGTCCACGCGGTAGTTCGCGAAATCGTCGTGCTTCTCGTTGAACACGACCAGGTAGTAGTAGCCTTCCGCGTACACGAGCCGCACGGGCGTCTCGATGTAGCGCTCGCCGTTATGCTGCAGCGCCTTGCGCTTCGCCGCATCGTACTTGAAGTAGACGAACGAGATCCGGCGCTTGAGCGCGATGGCCTCCTGGATGCGGTCGACGCTGCCGAACACCGACTCGTTCTGCATCTTGATGCGGCCTTCCACGTGCACGCGCTTGTCCAGCAGCGCGCGCTGCCGCCGCGAGGCCAGCTGCTTCACGCCCTCCACCAGCGCGTCGCTTTTACGCTGCGTGAGGAAGCGGGAGCTCTGCACCGCATCCACCAGCAGCTGCAGTTCGGCGAACGCGAACGCGCGGTGCTCCACGGCGTACTCCACCGGCGCGCGCTGGTAGGTGCGCACGTCCACGCCGAACTCGCGCAGCGCCTCGATGTCGCGGTAGATGGACTTGCGCTCGGCCGAGATGCCCAGCGCTTCCAGCTTCCCGATGATCTGCGCCATCGTGAGGCCGCGTTCGGCATCGGTCTCCTCCTCGAGCATCCGCATGAGGTACAGCAGCTTGAGCTTCTGACGATTGATGGCCATGGCCCCTCCTTGGCGACGACGGTGCAGCTTGCCTGCCACGCTCTCAGTATAGCCGCCCTATCCTTTTTTCGGTACAGACAATCGATGAACGACCTTGACGGGTTCGCCGGGATGCAGTAGGTTCTCACTCGAACATGTCGACGGAAGGAAGCGTATGCAGCGCGTTATCAACGATCGGAAAGTGGCCATCGTAGGGTGCGGGTTCGTGGGTTCGGCAACCGCGTTCGCGTTGATGCAGAGCGAGCTGTTCACCGAGATGGTGCTCATCGACGTCGACCGCGACCGCGCCGAGGGCGAAGCGCTCGACATAGCGCACGGCATGCCCTTCGCCGGCCCCATGAACATCTACGCGGGCGACTACGACGACGCGGCCGATGCGGCTATCGTCATCGTCACGGCCGGCGCGAACCAGCAACCCGGCGAAACGCGCCTGGACCTCGTGCATAAGAACGTGCGCATCTTCAAGTCCATCATCCCCGAGCTCGCACAGCGCGATTACCAGGGCATTTTGCTGGTGGTGTCGAACCCGGTGGACATCCTCACGCACGTGGCGCTGAAGCTGTCGGGCATGCCCGAGAACCGCGTCATCGGATCGGGCACGGTGCTGGACACCGCGCGCTTCAAGTACATCCTGGGCGAGCACCTCGGCGTGGATCCGCGCAACGTACACGCGCGCATCATCGGCGAGCACGGCGACAGCGAGATCGCGGTGTGGAGCACGGCGAACATCTCGGGCATCCCCGTGAACGACTTCTGCGAGCTGCGCGGCCATTTCGAGCACGACGAGTCGATGCAGCGCATCGCCGAGGACGTGAAGAACAGCGCCTACGAGATCATCGCGAAGAAGAAAGCCACCTACTACGGCATCGCCATGTCGGTGAAGCGCATCTGCGAGGCCATCGTGCGCGACGAGAAGCCCATCCTGCCCGTGTCGAACTTCCAGCACGGCGTGCACGGCCTGCACGACGTGGTGCTGTCGATGCCGGCCGTGGTCGGCAAGAACGGCATCGAGTACCAGGTGCCCGCCCCGCTGTCGACCGACGAGCTGGCAAGGCTCCACGAGTCGGCGAAAGCGCTCCGGGAAGTGATCGACGGGTTGGATTTGGAGTAGGAAGCGCTCAGCGGCCTTCCGCGAGCGAAAGCGCCACGAGGATCAGCGCCGCGACGACGAGGAAGGGAACCGCGATCGCGACGACGATCCAGAACAGGCGCACTTCGCCGTCTTTGTCGCGCAGGGTCAGCGGGTACGCGAGATCCAGCGCATTCAGTATCTCGAGCACGATATCCATCACGGATCTCTACCGCCACTTCGTGCGGAGCTCCCAGAAAGCCACGGCGCTAGCGGCGGCCACGTTCAAGGAGTCCACCTCGTGATCCATGGGGATCTTCACCCTGTAGTCGCAGCTCGCGATCGTCGAAGGCGCGAGGCCGTCGCCCTCGGTGCCCAATACCAGCGCCAGCTTGTCGCAGCCGCGCAGGCGCTCGTCGTGCAGGAAGATCGCCTCGTCCGACAGCGCGAGCGCGGCCGTCGAGAAGCCCAGCGAGCGCAGAAGCGGCACGCCCTCGGCCGCCCAGGCGCGCTCGCTTCCGATGCGCGTCCACGGCACCTGGAACACCGTCCCCATCGACACGCGCGCGGCGCGACGGTACAGCGGGTCGTGGCACGACGGCGTGACCAGCACCGCGTCGATGCCGAGCGCCGCCGCCGAGCGGAACACGGCCCCGATGTTCGTGTAGTTCGTAATGTCCTCGAGCACGGCCACGCGGCGCGCGCTCGCCAGCAGATCCTCCACGCGGGGCAAGGGCGGGCGCTCGAACGCGGCCAGCGCGCCGCGCGTCACCTCGTAGCCGGTCAGGGCGCGGAACTGCTCGCGCGTGGCCACGAGCACGGGAAAGTCGGGATCGCCGTCCAACAGCGAATCGACGAGTGGCATCGTCTGATCGAGCCACTTCTCCTCCATGAACAGCGAGCGCATCCGCACCCCGGCGGCCAGCGCGCGTTCGATCACCTTGCGCGACTCGCCGATGAACAGGCCGTTCGCGCTGTCGGGGCAATCGCGCAACTGCGCGTCGGTCATGCCCGAGTACGCGGCAAGCCGCGGGTCGTCAAGGTCTTCGAGGTGGATGATCGGCATGTCGTTTTCCTTTCAGTCGCCGACCATCGTACCACCGCTCGCCACGATGCTCTATACTCGACTGATCCGATCAAGCACGTCGCGCGAAGGGGATCCTTATGGCCGCTACCGTCAAAACGCTTCTCGAACACCACGGCGAGCTCTACTGGGGCACGCGCAAGGCCAATCCCGGCTACTGCTACGGGCTGGCGCTCGACGTGGGCGCAGACGGGCTGGCAGCCGAGCTCGTATACGTGATGAGCGATCTTGACGAGAACGACGAACCGCTCGTGACTCCCGAGACGCTCGTGTCGTGCTTCACCGTGAACGACCTCGAGGACAACGGCATCATCCTCAGCAACTACCTGGACGACGAGGATGCGCCCGAGGCCGTGGGCTGGTACTGCATCGAGAAGTCGTTCTTCGGGCGCGACAACGTGGAGGCGCTGCTGGATGACAACGCTCGCCTCGACGGCTATCTCGACATCGTGCTGCAGATCCTGCTGATCTCGCCGGAAGAGGTGGCGCAGGGCATACCTTCGCTCGACGAGCTGTCGTTCTTCGACCTCCTGGAGGAGCTCGAAGGCGTCGCGGAGCACATCGACAACGGCGACGTGCAGCCGCCGCTGCCCTTTTCGTTCCGCCTCGTGGGCGACGCGCTGTTCGGCTGGGAGCACGCCGACGAAGAGGATTTCCGCTAAGGGTCGACGCACCGCGGGCGTGCACGTCTTTAAAGTGCTATGTGCGGCAAAATCCAGGTTTTGGCACACCGCGCGTTCGGTTCGAGCCTTCGGAAGGGCATCGCGCTTGCGCGCGTCGACAAAACCCCAGGTGGGGTTTTGAGTTGTCGAGCCGCACGCCAGTCCGTCGTGCCAAAACCTGGATTTTGCCGCACATCGGCTTACGAATTCGTGCGCATGGCAACACCGAAAGCTCAAGCCCCCTGCCCTGAGAGAAACCTCTCCCACTTGTCGAATTCGGATAAAGCCTGCATGCGGCCTCGCTCGTAGTTGCGGGCGAGCTTCTCCGCGTCGCGCTCGGTGTTCTTCACGCCCTGATCGTTCGCGTAGAACACGTAGGCGCGGCCCTCGGCCTCGAGTCGGTCGAGCCGGTCGAGTTCGGCGTCGTAGCGCCGGTTCCAGGTGTCCAGCGCCTCCCGCATGCGCGGACGCCGCCAGAAGAACGCGTCGTAGAAGCGGTTGGGCTTGAGCGGTCTGCGGAAGCCGCGCGGACGCGTGCAGACGACGAAGAACCTGCTCAGCCCATCGTCCATCGCGCGCGGCACCATGATGCCGCCGCCCCGCCCGATGCCGCCGTCGTACAGCGCGCGTCCGTCGACGACCGTCGGCGGCAGCACGATGGGATAGCTCGTCGAGGCGCGAACGCGCTCCATGAGCGCCTGCTCGGTAGGAAAATCGTCGCGCATGAAACAGACCGTCTCGCCCGTGTCGCGGTCGATGGCCTGCAAGGTGACGCGCGCTGGGTTCGCTTGGAAGGCGTCGAAGTCGAAGGGCAGCGCGCAGCTTGAGCGGACGCGCGCATCGCCGTGCAGCGCCGCGCCGACGCCATCGGCGTCCACGAACGGCATCACCCACCAGCGCAACGAGAGGTCGTCGAGACATGCGGTGAACGAGGCTTCGTTGCGGCGCGCGTCACGCGAGACGTAGTCGATCGCATTCGTCGCCCCCGCCGACAATCCGTACACGTCGTCGAAGAACAGCCCTTGCTCCAGCATGACGCCGATCGCGCCCGCCGAATACGAGTTGCGCATCCCGCCGCCCTCGAACACGAGCGCTACGTCGTGCACCGTGCTGGTCATCATGTCCCGCCGCCTCCTTCGCCACCGACGCGAACCTGCATATTCGCCCACGATACGCGGAGAAGCGAACGGACGACGAGAACGAGCGCAACCGTCATCGGGCACTCGGAGATCCGTCAATCTTGCGTGGAGAAACCATGAACGAGTCTCGCCAACGCACAGAATCAACCGGTGCTGCTTAAGCTGTAGGCATTTTCATCGACAGACCTGCTATTTGAAGTCAAGAACTAAACCAAAGCTTTTAGATAGGATGTTGATAATAGAATATGGAATAGAAAGGCACGTGGATTTGCTGCTTCGAGGCATCAGGATATAAACCGCCCT
>SKEY01000246.1_pt1 | contig 94299 bp, 80 predicted proteins | sample 4843871 | NCBI WGS metagenome assembly SKEY01 (sample SAMN11008797, study PRJNA524170) | human gut metagenome | biome: Human fecal sample; material: Feces; isolation source: fecal sample from pouch patient p36 | host: Homo sapiens | place: Israel: Tel-Aviv | collected 2016-12-04
TTGTAAGGGAGAAGGAAATACTGAGGTTGAATGACTTTGAACAGCTGGTGTATCTGTTTGAAAATAATGAAAAAAATGATATACTGAAGTCAAAGGAAAGGCTGGTGAAGGTATTCATGAACAAGTACGAGGAAATGCAGAAGGATGATGAGCTGTGGTCAACCGCAATGGCCATTCAGATGGGAGAGGCGCGTTACCGCTATGGCTTGGAAGACAGCTTTGAAGAAGGAAAAAAGGAAGGAGAAGCATTGCTGTTAATAAAGCAGCTTAAAAGTAAGTATCATGAGGATTGCTCATCCTGGCTGCTCTCTTTGAATGATGAACAGATCGAAGCCGTATCCAACTTGATACTGGTCTGCAACACTTTTCAGGAGTTGAAGAATCAGGTTATGACAATGAAGTAATACATACAATCCCAAATAAGAAAACTGTTTTATAAGCATAAGCCTCTATAAAACAGTTTTTTAATCCATTCTTTCTGCCGCATCCGTATCACAGGTATTGAAAATATTGTTTAAATTACATGAATGGATGCTGCATATTTTTAACAGGTATCAGCGCTCTGCGTTAATGCATGGAATGCTCATAGATAAGGAAATCATACACCTAGAACTCAGCGCAGAATTTGATTACATCCTGCAGGGATATGCTTTCCTCCAGCAACCCATACACTTCTTTCAGCTTATCCGCAGAGTGAAAATTCTCATACAGCTTCATAAGAGTATCCGGATTGCTGTTTTCCTTCACTACAGCATAGCGCATAGCCGCAGCTGCCGCAAGTATAATATACCCGCATTTCTGTCCATATTTTTCAGCAAGCCGAAGCGGTTCATACAGCCGCTCTTCTTTGCCCAGCTTCCGTTGTGCCTGCCGCGCATTGCGATACACCGTATCATAGATATCCCGGTTACGGAATTTATGCACTGCACGCATGGTAAAGGCAAGCTGCACATCCTGTTCCACTGCATATTCTCTTGCGATGATTGTACTGACAACCGGTACTGCTCGATTCATCAGCTCCATAATCTGCGGATCATTTGCGGCTTCTCCGTAAACCTCATATTGCAGATAATCCCCAAGATACGCAACAATCGCACTCATGAAATTATACGTATAAATTTTTCTTTGAATCAGGGATGGAAAATCTGCTTCCAGCGGCATTCCCTCAATATCTGGAATCATCCCCTTTACACTGCCGTCCACTGGCAGCTCTGCGACATCCTCGCTAATCAGTGCCAGACTTTTTTCCTTTGGCTGCAGTGTTGTACAGAAAATCACACCCTCGGAAATGCTGTCGGATATATTCGCATCCACTAGCGGCTGTTTTACGTGGACACCGTTTTCACAGCATACAATCCGCTGCTGCTTTTCACCACACTGTTCAGCCGCAGCACTCAACAGCCCTACCAGCTCCTTTATATTGCCTGCGAATACACTTGTCGTAATCAAATCTGAGTGTGCCAGCTTCTCTATGACTACCTCATCCGCTGTCGTATAAGCATCATAGCCGGAAATAGTAACCGGCTCCTTCAAATCACCGAAGTAGTGAACAGTATAGGATTTTTCCGCATTCAGCTGATCGATAAGCTCTTTATTTTTATCAATAAACGTAATATGATATGCATTTGCCTGCAGGATGGGTGCGATAAAGCCGCGCCCTGTCTGTCCTGCGCCAATAAGTACTGCCTCTTTCATGTTCCTCCAATCTCCCATTTCTTCATGGGTCCATATCGCAAGGCAATTGACATCTTTTTGACACGTGGAGCCTTGCATTTTGTATTGCTTTTTCTGCAGCTCATACTATAGAAAAGCAGAATACCTTATGGAAAGCGGCCTGCGCTGCAGACCGCTGTACTCTTATGCAAGTGGTTACATCTAACCCCTCTTGTTTCCTATCCCTTGCTCTTTCCTCCGGATACCGGAATGGTAACACCGGTGATATAGCTGGCATGATCGGAAATCAGATAACAAATCAGATCTGCTACCTCATACAGATGACCCGGTCTTCCCAGCGGAATAGAGGATTTGTAGTTTTTGAAGAACTCCTCCGGCCTGGTGTTGACATCCCAGCCGCGACCGTATGCCTGTGCTCTATATTTTTCATCATTATTGGCAGGAGTTCGATCCAGAATATCCGGTGCCACACCGACAACACGAATATTATACGGTCCCAGCTCCTTTGCCCAGGAAATTGTAAAGGCATGAATCGCAGCCTTTGTGGCAGAATAGCAGCTATGTCCTCGGGAGCCCATCAATCCTGCACAGGAAGATAGGTTGATGATAACACCCTCCTTTTTTCCATACAATACACGTGTTACCGCCTGTGATACCAGAAAGGTCCCCTTCTGATTGACACCAACCATAAAATCAAAATCCTCTTCGCTCAGCTCATACTGCGGTTCACTGCCATAGTAATCCACAAGGATTCTCGGTCTAGTCACACCGGCATCGTTTACCAGAGCATCCACCGTGCCGAATTTCTGTACAACGGCATCAACAGCAGCCTCAACCTCTTTTTTGTTTCGAATATCCAGATGCACATACATCCTGCGATCATCCTCAGAAAAATCCTTCGGCTCTGCCAGATCAAAGATTGCGACTCTGGCATTGCAGGCAAGCAGATCCTTTACCATGGCCTCTCCGATTCCCATCGCACCACCGGTAACTATCACGACCTTGTTATTCAAGTCAATCCATTGCTTTTGTTCCATACATGCTCCTCCTTATACGATACCGAAGAAGGAAAGTACCACAGACAGCACCAGGATGGATACCAGAATGCGCACATACTTCGGACCGCTTTTCTTAATATAGAAATAAATGCCAAACACGACGAGCAGCGGGAGAATATTCGGGAAAATCTTATTCAAAACATCCTGCAGCAGCTGTTTTTCACCAACTGCATTTGCCCATGATATCGGTGTAACAAGCTTTACATAGGTGGAAGACAATGCCCCCATCATAAACAGACCAAGCACGCTGGCTGTCTTGATAAACTGATTCAGCTTACCGGATTTCAGAATGGATACCACTGATTTTCTACCCAGTGTATAGCCCTTTGTGACAAGTGTATACGCAAGAAATGTTATGGCAACACCCCAGATCAGCAGCGGTCCGACACCTGCCAGCCAGTTCCCCTCTGCGGCCAGTGGAATAAACATGGATAGCAGCAGCGGACGAAGCATTCCGTGATTGATGGTGTCTCCAATTCCTGCCAGCGGTCCCATCAGACCAACCTTCAGGTTGCTGATCATATCAGCGGAGGCCTCCAGTTCTTCACTGCCCGCCCCTTCCTGCAGCATAATCGCACGCTCCTCCTCCAAAGCACAGGTCATACCGAAAATAACGGAGCCCCAGGTTGCCTCAGAGTTGTAGAACATTAAATGACGCTGTAATGCTTTTTTGTATTCCTCCTCATCCTCCTTATACAGCTTCGCAAGAATAGCACTCATACCATAGGAGAATGCCGGAGCCGTCAAACGCTCAAAGCCGGAATTTACCTCGGCGGTAAGATAATATTTTGCCCAGCCCTTGATTACCTCATTTTTCTTCAGATTAAGTTCGCTCATATCAGAAATCTCCTTCATCATCATCCACAGCGACTGTGCTGCCTGTACTGTTGGTAAACTGCGATTGAAGAATTGCAATACAGATTGCAATTACCGCAATTCCAATCGTATTCATTCCTGTATAGGCATACATCGCAAAGCCAAGAATAAAGTATGGGATAAGCTCCTTTTTCCCAATGACCATGATAGTTACTGCAAAGCCAAGTGCAGGAAGCAGACCGCCTGCCACACTCAGACCGTTCATCGCCCATGCAGGAATCGCATTCAGGAACGCGGATACGGCATCGGTTCCAAACAGCAGTGCCAGCGTTGTCGGAAGAACACGCAGCGGAATGGAACAGAAGAACGGATACCAGAATTCCGCTCTGCCCATTGCCTTCATATCCCCTTTTTCAGCTGCCTTGTCCGCAAGGTGGACAAAGTAGGAATGATAGGTACGCTTCAGATTATCCAGCAGAACTCCAAGAAGTCCTACCGGAACAGCAATGGTTACAGCGATATCCGGCTCTAATCCGGCTGCCAGTGCCACCGGAATCGTAATGCAGGATGCCAGCGCCTCATCCGCAGGCAGTGTACCGCCCGGAGCTATTGCGCCTAAATAAATCATCTGCAGAGATGCGCCGATTTTCATCGCATCCCCCAGGTTTCCCATAATAAGTCCAATCGGAACCGCCAGCACCAGTGGCTGACGGACGAGATGCAGTGTACCATACCAGAGTTTATTGGTTGCCAGCCAGTAGAGTACACCAAATACCAGGGCTAATCCTATGTTCATAAATATCTCCTTTTCATTTCATTTTATAATTCCTGAAATATGCATTTTAATGCTCCCTCTCTGCTGTACCATGCGGTTTTAAACCCTCGTTTTCACCGCATGTCAGCATTATTTCCCTCGTACTTCCTTCAAAGCGTCGTGGAGTGTGAATGCCGGATCCTTCGGCGTTACCTGCAGCGTAACCTCTACACCCTCATTCTGCATAGCCTCCAGCATATCCGCTTCCTGTTCGCTTAACGACAGCTCATTTGAAATCATGACCTTGTTTGTCCCGTTGCCAAGACCGCCTACCTGCAGTGCCTTCATCGGAAATCCCAGATCAAAGGCCTTCTTTGCATTTTCCACAGATTTAAACAAAATCAGCAGCTTCTTATCCTTGAATACATCCTTTTTAAATGCAGCTACCGCTTTTTCAATCGGACGTATTGCCACCTTTACTCCCGGAGGCGCCGCCATCAGGAATACCTGTGCCAAAAACTTGTCTGCCGCCAGCTTATCATCCACAATCAGGATGGAATCTGCGGATACCTGCTTGATCCAGTTCGTGACAACCTGTCCGTGCATCAGTCGAAAGTCGATTCGTATCAGTTTGATTTCTGTCATGCTTTTCACCCTCTTTCTTCGTCGAATGCAATCGGATTCGGCTGTATGATGGACGCTCTGGCCGCCTCAAGACCAGCCTCCATCAGCTCCTGAATCGTGCATTCTTCATTGTTGCGCTTCAAGATCAGCTCTATCAGCATCGGCAGATTGATACCGCACACTACATGGAGTGAAAACTCCCGCTGCAGCATCATGCCCACATTGGAGGGAGTTCCTCCATACAGGTCCGCCAATACAAGGATTTCTCCCGGAACACCTATCAGATAGTCTCTGACCTCCTCGTAATATTCCTCTATTGACATTCCGGACAATAGAGAAACTGCATGAATATGCTCTGTCTTTCCTGCAATCAGCTCTGCGCTTTTGATCAGCTCCTCTCCAAATCTACCATGATTCAGTATCACATACGTTATCGGCTCTATCACTTCTTCACTTCCTTTACCTAATGTTCAACGGCCTTTGAACTACACCCTTACTTTACCATTGCACGGGCCTTTTATTTTTTCTTTTATTGCACCAGCAATCGTGCAGCTTTTCCGAAGGATTGCTTTTTCCATTCTGCACGGATGCTCGTGCAATAAGATTAAAATATTTTTGAAATGGATTGGGGTATACTAGAAAATGAAACAGAGGGGGTAAGGATTGCAGGTGATAAAATGCTGACAAAGAGACAATACTCGATATTATCTTTTTATGTGGAAAACCGGGGAACGTATGTTTCATCCAATGAACTCGCTGCTATGTTTGATATCAGTGTACGGACAGTAAAAAACGAGCTGAAGATCGTCCGTGATTTTTGCGATTCCTATTCCTCATTTGTACTGGATACACTTGCAGGAAAGGGAACCAGATTATGTGTACTGGATGATGCGCCATTTGAAAAGGACATGGAGATTCTGCGCAAGAAAACGCTGCAGCTTTCCTGTAATACAAAAAACCGAGTTCACTCCGTTATGAAAATGCTGATGGATGCGACCGGCTATGTATCGAAATACACACTGACAGAGACCTTCTATATCAGTGAATCCACACTATATCACGCACTGAACGAAATCAAAAAGCTGTTAAAGCAATACGATCTTGCGCTGGTACATAAAACAAATCTCGGCTATAAGATCGAGGGCAGAGAAATTGACAAGCGGATGTGCATCGCAAAAAATGAAATCAATGATGAATCCACCGATCACTTTGCATTATCCGAGGATGTATCGGATATATATATAATGTAGTGGCTGATGTGTTTTTCAAATACCATTATCAGATCAATGAACAGACCATTCAGAATATTACTGCGCATATCGCACTCACACTGCGCAGAGTCAGAAAGGGACATTTCATTGAACAGCAAATGGAACAGGATATGCCGGATTCCACAGAATATCAGATTTCCACAGAAATACTGACGCGCTTTCTTACCAGATACCGCATCAAGAAGCAATACATGATGAACGAGATCAATCTGTTGACGCAGACCATTCTGGGAAAGCTTGATTACTCCAGAAATGATCATCTGCAAAAGGAGGTCAATGATTTTATCAACGATTCCTTTTTGTATATTCGCAACAAGTTCTGTGTCAACTTTGAGCCTGCGGAAAGCCTGAAGCTGTTTCTTGCACTGCATCTGGTACCGCTCATTTACCGTATCAAATCCGGAACACAGCTCAATAATATGATGGCACCGGAAATCAAACAGTCCTTCCCGCTTGCTTATGATATCGCCCTATACTTCACGCTGCTGATCAAGGAGCGGTTTCATCTGAATGTTTCTGCGGATGAAATTTCCTATCTCTCCCTGTATTTCAATTACGGGCTGGAAAATATTCATCTGGGAAATTCCGCAAAGAAAATCCTGATTATCACATCGCTTCGCAAGTCGGAAACAGTCCTGCTGCGTCATAAGATTTTAACCTGGTTTCCCAATCAGATTGCAGAGATTACCTTTATCACCGGAGACAATGACGATTTCGATACTGAGGATTATGATGCTATTTTCTCCACCGATAGAAACAGTGAGAAATATAAGGGTGGTATCACACTGATCAGTATTTTCCCGGATGAGAAGGATTTTGAAAAAATCAATCTGGCAATCAACGGCTATACAGACACGGATTCCATACTGGAGAAGTTCAGTGAGGATTGTTATTTCTATGGTGAGGTCAAGGATAAGGAAGAAATTCTGGATATTATCTGTCGCAATGCCATTGAAAAATATAAGCTGGATGATGAGTTTCTGGAGGTCATTAAGGCAAGGGAACAGATTACCAGCTCTTACTTCGGGAACTGCATTGCCGTACCGCATCCGCTCACACCGTTTTCGGATGAAACCTTTGTATCTCTGGGGGTATTGAAAAAGCCCATCGCATGGGATAAGAATCACAATGTTCGTGTAGTTATGCTGGTATCCATTGAAAAGAATAATCCGAAGGCATTTCAGTTCTGGTATTATATGAGCACCTTTGTGCGCAATGAGGAGCTGCTGCAGAATTTTTTCAAAAAACCCAGCTTTCTGCATTTTACGGAAATATTGAAAACATCACTGGAAAAGGATTTCGACTAGCCTGCTTGTTGGAATTCTTTTTTCATGTAGCTGCCTTCGTTTTTACAGCTTCTGTTTCATAAAAAAGACTAGCTGTAAGTTATCGATTCGCTCCTGCTTACAGGGATACCTGTTTTTATTTTTGTACAGCTTTGCCGTTGCATTTGTAAAAATGACATCTGCAATCCTGTGCAAATGCCATTGTATAAGTTATTGTAATTCAATTTTTTGATATGCTTCCATCGTATGCATCTCCAGCTGCTGTTCCTTTCTTTTGAGATCACGATAGAAGAACACCATCAGACACGGACCCATAAGCGACCATGCAATTGGTTCCGCAAGGCACACACCGGTATAGCCGGTAAACGGGATCAAGGCAAAGGTTGCCGCTATTTTCACTGCCATTTCGATACAGCTGGAAATGATCGGCCCCCTGCCGTTGCCCAGACCCTGCAAGCCGTTTCGATAGATAAACAAGACAGCCAGGATGAAATAGAAGACACTGCTGATGCGGGTATAATAAGCAGCCAGAGAGATAACCTCGGTCTGCTTCGCATTGACAAGAAAGCCGATGAAGAAGTCAATGCAGGTAAAGGATAAGAGAACCACAATACACACCCACAGAAAGCTGATCCAGACACTGGATTTCATACCGGCACGGATTCTGGAAAACCGCTGTGCACCAAGGTTCTGAGAAACAAAGGTCGTATCGGCAATCGCAATGCTGATCAGCGGCTGCATAAACATTTCCACTACCTTGCGGGCTGCGGTATGTGCTGCAATCGTTACTTCTCCCAGACTGTTTACCGCACTTTGCAATATGACAGAGCCTAGAGAAACGATGGAATTCATCAAGCCCATGGAAATTCCCATGGATAACTGCTTTCTCAGAATTTCACGCTCGACATGGAAATCCTCTTTTTTAACGATGAACATCGGATATTTCTTACGCATATAAAGAAAGCAGAGGATAACGCTTACCAGCTGTGCAATAACAGTAGCATATGCTGCACCAGCCACCCCCAGCTGGATGATTGCGATAAATATATAGTCAAGAGCCACGTTGAGAATGGATGCTATGATTAGAAAATACAGAGGTGTCCGACTGTCTCCGATGGAACGCATCATACTCGCCATCATATTGTATGCCATGGTCACAAACAGTCCAACGATAATAATGGTCAGATAGGAATCCGCCATCCCCAGAATGGAGGATGGTGTCTGTAACAGATACAGCAGCGGCTTTTTCAACAGGATTGCGACTACAAAGATCACAACAACACTGATCATGCAAAGCTTGATACATCCTGCCGTGGCTTTTTTCATGCCCTCTTCATCACGCGCTCCGTAATATTGAGCAATCATGATGGAAACACCCATGGAAACACCAGTGCAAAGTCCAATAACCAGATTGGAAAGCGACGCACTCGCACCGATAGCCGCAAGGGAATTTACCCCCAGAATCTGACCAACCATCATGGTATCCGCCATGGTATAGAATTGCTGAAATACATTACCAAGTAAAACAGGTATCGCAAATGCCATAATCAGCTTTGTGACATTGCCCTGTGTCATATTTTTCATTTTATCACCTACAAGGCTTCATTTTATCATATTTTTCACAATAGGAATACAGGAATAGAAAAAAAATACGGATGACAGCCTGATTCTTTTAAATCGCTAAAGTGAAATATAAAAAATGCCAGAACTATACAGAATCCGGCATTGTGTTGATTTCTTTCACAAGACTGTGTTTTATGAAAATGCTGCTTCATAGCATCAGATATGAGCATACGCAGCTTCGCACACCTCTGTTTACCTATATCCGTTTTTTACAGTTATACAATCGATTAAGAAATCTAATCTCCCCTGTATGAGCAGCGCTGCTTCCTTGTTTCAGCACAATGGTATCACCTGTACAAAGAATTCAATGATTTTCGGCAGTGATTCTCTGGACAGGTATTCCTGAAACTGCAGGTATTCCTGCGAATCCAGAAAGCAGGTATTGGAGGAGCGCAGATGGTATACGATATCCCCAACCGGATTTGTCCCCATCGCAATCTCACCATATGCAAGAGCGCCGATGGCAAATTTAAACCCGATGGAAATCGCACCGATACTGTATACACCGATAGCAATCGCACCGATGCTGATGTAGCCGATAGCCAGACAGCCAATGGCAAAGTAGGATAATGCAAGCGGACCGATGGCGAACAATAGCCCCAGTGTGAGCAGACCCAGACTGCATAGTCCCACACTTAAAAGTCCGATGGAAATCACGCCGACGGAAACATTTCCAATCGCAATAATTCCCTTGGCAACCCGCCAATAGCCTTCCTCCGTACGTCCTCTTCCAACATTGATATCCACAAGGGGAATTCCACAGATTGACAGCTTGGAGCGATACCGCTTTTCATATGTATAGCGGTTATGCACATAAATAACTTCCTTTTCCTTAACAACCTCTTTTTCCAGGGGGATTTTATTTCCCAGCAGCTCATCAATGCTGACCCGCAAGCTTCTGGAGAGTGTTTTCAGATTCTCCATATCCGGATTGGCAGTACCATTTTCCCACTTGGATATCGCCTGCCGCGATACATCACACAGTGCTGCAAGCTCTTCCTGCGACATTCCTTTTTCTTTTCTTATTCGATATAAATTGTCTTTGAATTCCATACATTTTCCTCATTTCCTGATGACTGTATTCTATCAGTTTCTATGCTGTTTTACCATACTTCATACATTCCAAATCCGCAACCACTGGTAGCAAAACCGCCTTTTGCAGTTTTTTTGGATTATAATCACCTGAAAACTTAAAGCTTTATACAAAAAGCAGACCTTCATTTTATCTTCATCCGGCCTGCTTTTCTGCATTATCTTTTCTATCCTATATCTGCATTTATCATATCTGCTACAAGGCACCTTGCTTACTGTTTGAATTATTCGATATGATATCCAATCCTCTTTCTACAGTTATCAATACCTGTGAAGAATGCCGTCGTCTTCTATTTGTCAGCCTTAAAGCGTTCAAATGACTCATGAATTCCATATAGTCTTTTTTCTACCACTTGGCCAGCTTCAACAATCCCATGCATACCGCAAGTGTGGAGGCGATATATTGATGCCGGTTCCGTACTGCTCTCATTTTCTCATTTCTACCCATAAATACCTATGTGTGTCAATTTCCATCTATCATGTATATAAGGTGCAAATTTTTGCATTACCGGTACAGCGGCAGGCTTCCGCATAATCTGTTGATTTTCTTTTTATCACCATACAGGCCTATACCGAGGTAATGAAACTGATTCTCCGGCAGATTTTTTGCCTTCACAATCCAGTCCTCATACACATTGCAGGTTTGTGCTGCATCACTGAAATCAACGATAATGACATCTTTATATTCCTGATCAAACAGCTGCCGACGCAACTCCTGAAGCTTTTCTGTTTCCATCTTCAGAATCGGAAGCGGTATTTGCAGAATGCCCATATGTATATTTCCATCCGCATCCTGAACATCACATCCGATGGCTTCCTTCCCCTTACTACCCAGCGTCATCCCCAGCAGTGCCGCGGTATTTGCGGCAATTCCCGGTGCCAGTGATGCATCCATCACCATGACGCATTTTCTGTTTTTCTCCATACACGTTCTCCTTTACGATTCTGCGACAGCAGAAGACCCAATACAATCATCACGATACCAAGCACACCGACGATAGTGACCGTTTCCTTCAAAATCCATACCGATGCCAGCGTAGTGACAACCGGCACAGCATAGATATACACACTTGTCTGTACAGTACCCAGAATACGTACGGCACTGTTCCAGGAAACAAAGCACATCGCACTGGCTCCCAGTCCCAGAAACAGTATATTGGCAATATTTAATCCCGTAAGCTGTTCCACCTTCGGCAGTTCCATACCGGATAGCATAATAACCGGAAGCATGCACAGCAAACCGTAAAAGAAGATTCTGCGGGTCATCGGGATGGTTGTGTATCCAAAGCTGCTTATTTTCTTTGTTATCGTTGAATACAGTGCCCATACGATGGCAGCTCCCAGCGCAAGCAGATCACCCTTTGGATTTAATGCCAAATTCTGACTTCCCTCCAGGGAAATACAGAGAATTCCGGTCATGGCAATCAAAAAACCAATGAAAAAGCGTGCTCCGGGACGCTTCTGATTTAACAGCCAGATTCCGAAAAACATAGTGAAAAACGGTGAAACAGCCACGATGATACCAACATTGCTTGCCTGTGTGTAGGTAAGTGCTATATTTTCCATAAGAAAAACAAACTAAATTTCTGACCTAACCCTATGTATCTTGGCAAATGGCGGTAAAGCCTGTATTTATGGGCCTTTTCGCCACTTGCCATGCGGGAGAATACTTCGCATATCGGGGCACTTCCCAGCATGTTTTTCCGTTCAAAAGTAGTAAGGGAGTAGTAAGCTCACTGTCACCACTATGCGGCCAACCGGTCCATCTCAGCCTGCGCGGAAGCAGAATCAGCATGAGCGTAATAGTCCAACGTCATGGTAATGTTTGCATGTCCCATGATATACTGCAAGGCTTTCGGGTTCATGCCCTTATTGGCCATCCGTGTGCAGAAGGTGTGCCGGAAGCTGTGGGGGGTGATGTTGGGCAGAGGCTCCTTGTGGGCCTTATTGTACTTTTTCAGAAGCCCCCGAACCATGCTCTGATAATTGGATGCCACCTTAGGCAATCCGTTCTGATTGAGGAACAGGAAGTTGGTGTAGCCGTCCACAGTAATCGTCGTCACTCTGCCTCGGTTCTTCAGCACCCGCCACAATGCCTGGTATGCCTTTTCGCTCATGGGAACATCGCGGTTGCTGTTGGGGGTTTTCGGTGTATCAATATAGAAGCCCACTTCCGAATCCCGCAAGAGCTGGTGGTCCACATGGATGAGCCGGTTTGTGAAGTCCAGCTTGGTGGTGATACCGCAAAGCTCCGAAATACGAAGCCCGGTTTCCAGCAGGATGATAATCTCATCACAGTATTTGGAATACACAGGGTCGCTTTGAGCGAAGTCCAGCAGGCTTTCCTCCTGTTCAGGGGTTAAGACGACTTTTTCTTCGCTGTCATCCTCCAGAACCATATTCAGTGCAAAATTGAACGGATTTTTACGAACGCAATCATCCTCAATCGCGGTGTAGAACGCGGCCTTTAGGGAACGCTTGAAGTTGTTGATGGATTTATAGGCAAATCCCTTTTCACTCATGCGGATGGCCCATTCTTTCCCATCCGACAGCTTCACGCTGTCGATGCTCCTGGAACCAATCGGGTCGTCACGCAAAAGCCCCATGAGGTACTCGCGCCCCTTTTCTGTGCCGTGCTTCACGTTCTTCCTGTGGCTGTTCTGCTTGGCGTAGAGCTGGCAGACGGTCATTTTTTTGCCGATGGGGTCGATGCCGTCCTCAATGTCCCTGTGAATGATTTTTTCCTTTTCCCGCAAGGAAACATCGTCCTTCTTGCCGGCTGGAGTCCTGTCCGTGGCGACCAGCTTCCAGGAATAGACGAATTGCGGCTTGCCACATGCGTCCGTATACTTATATGCGTATCTCCCGTCTTTTCTTTGGCTCTCTCCGGTTCTCAGTATCCGGCCTTTATTGTCCCTTCTTTTCTCTGACATGAAGTGCAGCTCCTTTCCGATCCGGAACGAGCCTTGATACGACATACACCTATATTATACCGCAATCCCGAACCGGTGCAAATGTGCGAATTAGATAACATCGAGGGAATCAATGATTTTCTCGAACTGCCGGCGCTTGATCTGGATGCGGTTTCCATTCATAATCAGCCAGTTTGCGTTGGGGTTATCCTCGGCCAGCTTGCGCAGCTTCTTCTCGCCCACCCGGAAATACTTGGCGGCTTCCTCAATCGTAAGCGTGTACTTCTCCCAGATCGGCACATCCAGATGGCTCATCATCTCAATCCCTCCTTCGTCTTTCGCACCACTTCATAATCAAAACCGGGCCGCTGCCCACAGTAGGTGCAGAGGTCCTTTTCCGTCTGCTTTGGATTGACCCGCCGCAAAAAATAAGAGCTTGTACCATAAAAGTTATTGGCACAGGCCGGACAAAGGCACATCATCAGGTTTTTAGGCATTTCTTCAATCAGGCCGACGCTGACAGCCAGGGCGTGATTGACCCCGCAGAGCTGCCGCCGGCTGATTGATCCGATGTAATCCGTAAGGCGCTGTTTATCCAGCGTGCGGAGCTGCTCCAGCAGCACAAGGGAAGATACCTCCAGGCCGCCGCTTCCGCCTTCCAAAATGAAGTGGGTGGGCAGTTTGGCCTTGATGCCGACCTTGCTGGTCACAGCCGCCACGATGACGGTGGGGCTGTGTTTGTTCCCGGTGTCGTTCTGAATAATCAGCACGGGCCGGTAGCCCTCCTGCTCCGAACCGATGCCGCGCCCCAGATCTGCGTAATAGAGATCACCGCGCAAATATGTCTTATCCATAGAGTTGACCTCCTCTTTGAAATTTAGGCGGCAGTCGCCGCCTATGTAGAGGCCAAACAGCAAGACAAGTTGAAAAGGTGATGGGAAGTAAGCAAAATCCCTGTTCCATAAACCGTCCGCCGCCTGGCCCCGTATCAAAAAGCAAATCTATTTGTCCTCGACACCCCGATCTGCTGGTAAGGGAAGTCATCAGGCGGCTGGCGGCTGCCAGCTCCACGGGCATTTCAGCCCCTCCGAGGTTCTCTCCAAGCTGCCCCCACTTGTTGCGACGGTTTGATCGCGCTCGACTTTATGGCCGGACAGGAGTATCATTATCCCTATTGCCTGTTATCGCCGCACCGGGAGCCGCCCGATGCTTTCAGCCTGCTGTTTCTCGCTCCCTGTGGGTGGAACAAACCGGAGACCTGTTCTCAAATAAGGTGGCGTCTCGTTGTTTCCGTCCCGCAGATCATGGCGCAGCCGCTGAGATGGCTTATGCTTTTGGCAAAAGCAATAGGAAAGTACCTGATGAATGGGTATTCAGTTGTCAAAGAGCGGAAGCAACAGTAGCTGTTGCTATTCCCCATCTCATCGCTTTCACGAAAATGGGGTGAAGGGATTTTATCCCTTCACCCCATAGCCGCTGGGAACCCCCGATTTTCCCCTCTGCTCACAAAAGTTTTTTTATTTTTTCTTTCAGCCGGTCCAAACGCCTGTAAACAGCCTTATCCGTGAGCCGCAGAAGCACGGCAATCTCATGGGGGGAATACCCATCCATCTTGTATAGGACAATCTGCAACGTGAGCTTGTCCACGGTTAAAAGAGCCAGATACAGCTCTTCATTATCAATCTCATCCAGAAGCTGCTCCACAGAGCGAATGAGCCGGACCGGTTCGTCCGCCGCCTGCTGGTCGATATATGTATCGGATTCTCGTAACCTCTCATAGTACCGCCTGTCAGACTTGAACTGTTCCCAATCACTGTGACGGACCTGCTGGATGGTTTCTTCATCCACACCCGCCTGGCGCATCCGCTGTTCCTCCGCTTCCTTCCATTGGAGCCACGCTTTTTCGGCTCCGGCCTTGTTGTAAGCCACGCTTTTTTCCTCCAATCCATCTGAAATCCGAAGAGTTCAGATGGACCGGAGGGCCGCGGCACCCTATGGAAACAAGGGGCTTGTCCGGCTCCTGGGAAATACGGGCAATAAAAAAAGCGCGAACCGGCTCGATTACCGCTGCGCGCTTAAAAGGGGTATTTGGAAAGTCTGCATGGAAATAATTGGAATATGTCGATACAGAGAGCGCCGCGACCCTTAACAGGATCGCGGCGCAGTTTCTTGTTGGATTTTGTCTACATCGGTATAATCGGAATAATGCTTCCAAGAGCATCCAATTCCCCCTTCCTGGGGAGGAATCGGCTGGTTATGAATCGCCTCCTTTCTCCCCGCTCATGTGGGGAAAATTATACATGACAGCATCCCGGTTTCTTCCCGATAATATCCCTGTTTTGTCCATATCAATCGCAAGTTCTGACGTAAAAAACGGTCAGATTTCGGGATTCTGGCCGTTTTTTGCGGTTTGAAGCGGAAGGTGTCAGGATAGGTCATATTTATACCCGACACTATGTATATTTATGATGAAATCCGGTATATCAGGGGCAATTTTTAACTTCCGCCGCAGGCTGCTCATGTGGTTGTTGAGCGTCTTTTTGGAAGTTAAAGTGTACTCGTCCCTCCATACCTGCTGAAATAGCATCTCATAGGTGAATACCATTTTCGGGTTGCTGATGAGCAGGGCCAGGAGGGCAAATTCTTTGGCCGTCAGTTCAATCGGCTGGCCGCGCACCTCTACCGTATGGTACTCTAAGCAAAAGCAAAGGTCTTTGGCCGTAATGATTGTCAGGGGTTTCCATGCCCCGCTGGGAATTTCCAGGCAGCGGCGCAGGTGGTCCCTGCCATCTTTTACAGCCTGGCCGGAAAGGTGGATGTATTGCGCCGCGCCCATCTGGACGCACTCATACCGCTGGGCCATGTTGTACCCAGGAGGGATTACGAGAATGGGAATGGCCCGGACTTTGCGCAGGGCGTCGATTTCGCTGTGGGGAATGCACTCAGAACGCAGGGAAACACAATAATAGTCCCGTTCCGGCAGTTTCTTTTTTGCCTGGTACAGATCATCCGCGAAATCCAATTCAATCCCCAATTTCAGCCATTCTCTCCGGACCGATTCCTGTTCGCTGTGTTGATAGCCGATTGCTAAAACAAGACGCCTCATGCGCGTCCTCTCCTTTCTTTGTATATTTTCTAAAAACAGACACCGCATACCCCCAAGCGGGCAGCGGTGCCTGTTTCAAATCGGACGGTTAAATCCGAGTCCATACGGAAGCATAGATTTGAAAGACACCTTTGCGCCCGCAGATTTGTCATTCCGCCTTTTTCACCGCCACCACCACAAACCGGCCGTCCTCCGTGTGGTTGCTGCAGGTGGAAAGGGTTAAAAGGGAATCGCTGTGCTTTGCTTCCACGCCGGTGTCGTACAGCGCCCGCTCCTGTATCTGTTGGAGATATTCGGAAAACCGGGCGGACTCCCGCAGGTCGGTGTATTCCCCATAGCGGAACGCGGTTTCGTCCTGCCGTGTATATGCCTGCGCGTAGAACACCGCCAGCACCTCATATTCGCCCTCGGCAGTCAGCGTATCAAACCGCACGATGGGATGCTCCTGCCAGAATTCCTCCTGGGCATAGGAAAGCAGGTCGGCAAACATGGTTCCATTCTCCATGTTATGGCCGTAAAGGATGGCATTTTTGCCGTCCTCTGAACAGCCCTCACCCAGGAAGGGCACGCCGCTTTGGGATGGGGTCTTATCGAACGCCCGCCGCAGATAGAATTCCGGTTCCCAGGGGGTAAGCATGACAGGGTAATCAATTTTTGTGCCTTCAATGCGAATCCATCCCGCCAGGTCGGTATTCTGTTTGTACAGAGCCGCGTACTGCGGCAGGAGGACGGGCGCAGTCTCTTTGTCATCCTGTGCCTCTGGCTGGTGCGGAGTGGAAAGCGGCGTACTGGAAGCTACCTGCCCGGCAAGCCGCTCAAAGTCCGCGTTTTCTGCGGAGGAACGCAGGAGTGTAACTGTCAACAGCCCCGCCGAAGTGAGGAAGAGGCAGGTAAGCGCCGCCAGGCCCCAGCGGCATAGACGCGATTTTAGGGTTCTTTTTCGCCCATGCCGCTGTGTTTGCTGTTTCTTCAAGATTCTCTATGGTGCCGGCCGGCTCGTTTCCTTTTGCGGGAAACGCCGTAAATGGCCAGCAGCGAGCTGCCGGATAAAACAGTCAAGGCCAACAGAAGCCCGGTAGTGTTGTTGTCGCCTGTCGCCGGAACATCCGATGGATTCTCCGGTTTCGGAGTGGGCTTCGGATCATCCGGGTCCGGTGTGGGTTCCGGTTTTTTGTCGTTCACCACGGTAAATTCTGTACTGCCAACGCTAGTGGTTTCCCCGTCCTCAAATTCCGCTTCCAGCGTGTAGGTTCCTGCTGGGAGTGTTTTCAGGAAATCCGCGTACAGTGTTACCTCCACGCTGCCTGCCTTGGCAATGCCCGCAACCCCCTCGTAGTCCGGATAGGTCAGGTTGGCGCTGGTGCCGGACAAGGGCACGATGCCCATGACCACACCGTTCAGCTTCAGAGCTTTCAAGGCGTCGAATGTGCCAAAAAATGTCCAGTTGCTGTCTTTGTCCGGCTTCACTTCCACGACTCCCTCCGTTTTTATTATGATCGAAATGGCCAGCGTATAGCCGCAGACCGTACATTCCTGATGCTTCCGGCTCAGCTCATTCTCTGAAAGCGGTTCGTCGTCGATCCACCCGCCTGGAGTGTGGGCAGCCTTATTGCCGACCGCCCCGTCGCCTGCGGTGCAGAGCTGCCAGTGGTGGGTGGTATCCCTTTGCCATTCGCCGCCGAAGGCATGGGTGTGGTCTGTACCCGTGGCCGGGATTATCGTGCCTGTGATAATTATTTTATTACAGCCCTTGCAGTAGGCGTCGCCGGTGTAGCCGTCCTCGGTTTCGGTAGCTTCCTTCCGGTCTCTGATTTCCGTATCGCCGTCGTGGTTCGTCGGATTCAGCTTACCATATTTGGCACCGCAGACCTGGCAGGCGGCCTTTGCATGGCAGTTGGCTGTGCCGCCGCTGTGGGGCGTTTTATCTCCAGGCTTACCGCAGACGGCGCAGAGCTTCCAGTGTCCTTTTCCATCCGACTGCCAACCGCCGGTATAGCTGTGGGTGTGGCCCGTGGCCGGGATTGCTGTGCCTGTGGAAATGATCTTGTTGCAGCCCTTGCAGTAGGTGTCGCCTGTGTAGCCGTCCTCGGTTTCGGTAGCTTCCTTCTGGTCTCTGACTTCCGTATCGCCGTCGTGGTTCTTCGGATTCAGCTTACCATATTTGACGCCGCAGACCTCACAGACGGCCTTTGCATGGCAGTTTGCCGTGCCGCCGCTGTGGGCTGCTTTCCCCACTTCCTGGTTGCAGACGGAGCACAGCTTCCAGTGGCCGGCATCGTCTTTCTGCCATTCGCCCGCGGCGGTATGTTCACCGGTGGCGGGAGTCACGGTGGCTGAAAGCTCGATTTCTGAATTTCCTTTGCTGTCTCTGAAATACTTCCCGCAGCCTGCGCAGGTCCAGTATTCGATGTGGCCGTCCTCAACACAAGTGGCCGCCTTTGCCGCCGTATGGGTCAGGGTGTGGGTGTGCGCGGCGCCGGTGGCCGGGATTTCTTCCACGGTAAGCGCCCGCTTGCAAACTGTACATTCCTTCTTCCTGCTGCCCGCCTCGGTTTCGGTGGCTGGTTTCGTGGTGATCCACTCGCTTTCCCTGTGAACGGCGTAGCCGTTCTTCTCGCTGTTTGCGGTGATGGGGCAGCCGTCCGCGGTACACTCGTGCCAGTGGTGGCCGCCGTCGTTTGTCCAGGCGGCCGCCCAGCTGTGGCTGTGGGTTGGGGCGCTCTCAATCGTATAGATCGCCTGGGCCACAGCGCTGTTTGTCATGCCCTCTTTCACGGCGATGGCCTTGAGGGTTGTGGTTGTGGCAACCGGAATCGCTTCGGTATATTTCGTGCTGCCAGCAGTCGGCGCGCTGCCGTCCGTGGTGTAATAAATGTCCGCGCCCTCGGTGCCGCAGGTGATTGTCACGCTTTGTGCGCCTTGATAGGTGCCGCCTGCCGGATTGAATACCGGCGTGGCCACCTGCCCCGGCGTGGGCGGTGCGATGTCTATGGTGACGGTGACAGAAGCCATGTTGCCCGCCTCATCTGCAGCGGCAATGGTATACACGCCATTGGTTTCCAGCCGGATGGTACAGGAGCCCTCCGCCACGGTCTGGATGTCACCATTCAAGGTGACGCTTTCCAGGTAGCTGTCCGAAACGGTGACGGTTTTCGACTCCGTATAGGTCTGCCCATCCTGGACACCCGCGATGACGGGAGCTGTAGCGTCCAGCACGATGCCCTGGGAGCTTAAGTAGGCCACGTTTCCCGCCTTGTCGGTGAGCCGGGCGTAGAGCACCAGCTTGTCGTCCGGGGCCACGCTGAAAGTTCCCGTGTAGGCCGTCCAGGCTCCTTCTTCCAGCGCCTGTACCTGCGCCAGAGACAGGGCGGTGGTTGCCTTATACCAGGCAATGGCCACATCCTGGCCGCTGTTGTCCGAGGCGGTGATGGTCACATCCTGGGTTTCCTTAAAAAACAGGTTGAAGGTGATGGTGTTCCAAAATTTGGTCCAGCCGTTTTCCTTCACCTTGATCTCGCCTGTGGGCGCTGCCCTGTCCGCCTCGTAGGTCGCTGTGACCGTCACATTTTGGGCCGGCATGGTGAAGGTGGTCTCCGCGCTTGCAGCGCTTAAAAAGCTGCCGCCGCCTGAGGAGGTCCATTCCTTGAACAGCTTGCCGTCCGCCGGGGCGTTGGCCCGAATCGTCACCTGTGCGCCCGCCGTATAAGGGCCGGTGTTTGTCACGTCCGTGCCGCTTGCCACCGATAGAGTGTAGGTGGCCGCCTGCGATGCAGGCGTCGCCGTTGTGCTGGCCGCCATGCCCGTACCCGCACTGTTGACCGCCCGCACCTTAAAGGTGTAGAGTGTGCCGTTTGTCAGACCGGTCACGGTGTGGCCGGTGGTGTCCGGACCGGAATCCGGAATGTCCTGCCAGTTCTCCGTGCCGCCTGTGGTGGCCGAAACCTGATATTTGGTGATGGCCGCGCCGCCGTTGCTCTGCGGGGCCTCCCAGGTGAGAGAAACCTGTTCGTCGCCGGGACTCGCGGCAATGTTCAGCGGCGCGGTGGGGACGGTGACCGTCGCCTGGGGCGTTGCTGTCACGGTGGCCTCCGCGCCGTTGCCCATTCTGTTGACCGCCCGCGCCTTAAAGGTGTATTCCGCGCCGTTCTCCAGCTCGGCGAAGGTGTGGCCGCTATGGGTAGAAGCCGCTTCCCAGGTGGAGCCGTTGTCCTTGCTCACCTCATAGCCGGTGATGGCCGCGTGACCGTTGCTCTGCGGAGCCTCCCAGGTGAGGGCGACTTGCCCATCGCCGGGAACGGCCTGGAAGTTCTGGGGCGCGGTGGGGACTGTGGCCAGCACGGCCCAGTGAAAGATTATCTCGGATCCTACTGCGTTCGCTACACGGAGTATGAGCATGTACTCGCAGCCGTTCTCAAGCCCGGTCAAAGTGAAGCTGGTCGTATCGCTGTTGGAGCCGGGTATCTGCTGGAGCGGGGGCTGATAGCTGTTCTGTATATCGGTATAGGTATACCAGTAGGTAAGCGGCAGCCCGCCGTCATTCTCGGGCGGGTCCCAGATGTAGGTGAACTGTCCGTCCCCCGGCACGGCGGTGAAGTTTTGCGGCTTGCTGGGACCCGACGCGTGCGTCTGGGCGGTGACGGTGCTCTCCCCGCCTCCCCCCAACATGTTGACCGCCCGCAGTGTAAAGACATAGTCCTTCCGAGCCTCCAGTCCGGAAAACGTATAGCTGGTGGTTGAGGCGTTGGATTCCGGGATCGGAAGCCATTTGACCACGGCGGAAGAACCGGCTGCATAGTACATGTACTCATACCTTATAATTTCCTCCCCGCCGTCGCTCTGTGGGGCCTTCCAGGTCAGGGTGATTTTTCTGCCGTGGTCGGAGGAGGCCGTCAATTCCCGGGGCGCGCTGGGCGCCTTTGGCAGCGTGGTGATCTCTTTCTGTGCGGCAGCCCCCACGCCGGCCGCGTTTACCGCCCGCAGCTTCACGTAATAGGTCGTTTTCCCTTCCAGCCCGGTAAGCGTGTGCTGTTTGGTGGAGGCATTGGAGTCTGGCACGTCCTTCCAGTTTGCCTCATCTATGGTGGAGACGGAGTATTGGTATTTGAGAATGGGGCTGCCGCCGTCGCTGGCCGGGGCATCCCAGTCAAGCACCAGCTGCCCTTTGCCGGCCGTCACGCCCAGGTTCTGCGGCGCGGTGGGCGGATCTGTCACGGGAGAGACGCGCCAGATGGCGGCCGCCCCGGCGCCCGCGCCGTTCACGGCCCGTACCTTGATGGTATAGACGGTGGCGCTTTGCGGGACAGCCACCGTGGCGCTGAACTGGCCGGCTGCCGCGGTAACCCAGTTGTCCGCTCCCGCGGAGACGGAATACTCATACCGCAGAATGTCGCTGCCGCCGTTTGCGGCCGCGCTCCAGGTAAAGGAGATGGATTCCCTGTCCGGCGTGACCTGGGCGATGCTCGGCGCGGACGGAACACGCGCAGGAATGGACGTGAACGTCCAGCCGCTTAACCTGCCTCCCGCGAACCCGCCTGCCGTGTATCCGGCCGCGCCCGCGGGGTAATAGCCTGTGCCGGAAGAAGGAAGGTAATAGAAGGCATCGCGGTCAAAGGATGGCGCCGGATTCTGCAGGAAGGTCAGGGAGGATAGGTTTGGACATTCTTCCAGGACAAACCTTCCCAAAGAACCCGTATAGGAAGAAAAGTCCGCGGCTGTCAGGTTGCTACAGTTGCCAAACGCACGCTCGCCGATGCTGGTGACACCGGCGGGGATGGTCAGCGTGCCGCTCAGGCTCGTGCCGGAAAACGCACTCTCGCCGATGGAAAGACTGCCGCTCTGGGGCAGCTCCAGCCTGGTGATCCCGCTCAGGTTATAAAAGGCACCCTTGCCGATGGTGGCAACACTGGAAGGGATGGTGAGCGTGCCGCTTAAGCCCGTGAATTCAAACGCACTCGGACCGATGGTGGTTAGACTGCCGCTTTGCGGCAACTCCAGCTTGGTGATCCCTCCCACCTTATGAAAGGCTTGCTCGCCGATGCTGGTGACGCTGGAAGGTATAGTGAGCGTTCCGCTTAAGCCTGTTTCTTGAAACGCACTTGCGCCGATGGAGAGGCTGCCGCTTAGGGGCAGCTCCAGCTTGGTGATACCGCTCAGTCCATAAAAAGCGTACCTGCCGATGCTGGTGACGCTGGCGGGAATGGTGAGCGCGCCGCTTAAGCCTGTGCCTCGAAACGCACTCACGCCGATGGTGAGACTGCCGCTTTGGGGCAGCTCCAGCTTCGTAATCCCGCTCAGTCCATAAAAGGCGTTGTCGCCGATGCTGGTGACGCTGGCAGGTATGGTCAGCGTCCCGCTTAAGCCTGTGTCTCGAAATGCACTCACGCCGATGGTGGTGACGCTGGCGGGAATGATCAGTGTGCCGCTTAAGCCTGTGCCTTGAAACGCACTCTCGCCGATGGATAGGCTGCCGCTCCCGGGCAGCTCCAGCTTGGTGATCCCGCTCAGATTATAAAACGCATAATCGCCGATGCTGGTGACGCTGGAAGGAATGGTCAGCGTGCCGCTCAGCCCCGTGCCTTCAAACGCACTCGCGCCAATGGAGAGGCTGCCGCTTTGGGGCAGCTCCAGCTTGGTGATCCCGCTTGCCCACTGAAACGCTTTGTTTTGAATCCCGGTCACCTCGTACACCGTGCCGATGCTGGCCGGGTTGTCTGAAACGGTGGCCGGGATCGTCAGCTTGCCATTGGCGTCGGGCGATCCTCCCGTTACGGCGACCGTATTCTGTCCGGCGCTCCCCGCGCCGCCCGGCGCGTCCTCCTTTGTCACCTGGTAGTTTACGCCGTTCACGGTAAAAGTGTCGCTAACTCCCCGGGCGGACAGCAGGATAGCCGTATCCGCCATCGCCTCACCGCAGGATTCGCAGGCGTGCCCGCACGGGCGGCCCTCCACGGCCTCTGCAAAGCCGCAGCTTTCCTCATGCGCATGTCGGCAGTCCGCGCCTTCCGCGGGTTCCGCGAAGCCGCAGTTCTCATCGTGTAGGGTGTGGGAGCAATCCACAGCCTCTATGGCCGGGACATAGGCGCAGCCCTCGGCATGGACGATTGCGCCGTCCTCGCCGGTTTCGGCGCATTCCTTATCACAGGGAATTTCATCCGCGCCCTCCCGATAGCCGCAGTTTTCATCGTGCGCCCCCTGCTCATGCTTGCAGGTCGTTCCCTCACCGGCCTCGGCATACCCACAGGCTTCATCGTGGGTGTGTCCGCAGGCATGACCCTCCACAGCCTCCACATAGCCGCAGGCCGCGTCATGGGCCGGATGGTTGGGGCAGGACTCCGCCGCGAAAGCCATACCGGTGAGGGGCAGCGTGCCCGCCACCATACACAGGCAGAGCAGCAGCGCCAGCAGCCGGTTTGCATTCTTTGCTTTCATAGATTGATTTCCTCCTTCTCTATGCGGGCGTTCTGCTCCGCTGAAAATTGTATTTTGGGTGTTTCCGTGTTTCTCATCACGGCTTCGGCCACGGCAGTCTGCAGCTCCTCCAGCTCATAGGGCTTGGTGAGGAAGGCGCTGCCTCCGGCCTGTAAGCCCTCCCTGGCCGCCTGTTCGTCCGACCGGGCGGTGAGGAATACCACGGGGATTTCGCCTTTCAGCTCCCGGCAAAAGTCGATCCCGCTGCCGTCCGGCAGGTCGATGTCCAGCACGATGGCGTCCGGCCTTGTTTCGGCCAGTAACATCCTTGCCTGCCGCAGCGACCCGGCAGAGAGGATTGCGTATCCCTCCGGCCGCAGCACCCGCTTGTTTAGACGCAGCAGTTCCGGGCTGTCGTCCACTAAGAGCACGGTCTTTCCCCGGTTCCGGGGAGGGGCGGCATCCTTTGGTTTCTGTCCGGCACATCGCGCTTCCCGCAGCCTTTGCAGCTCCCGCCTGCTGACGAGGGAACTGACAAAGTAGGCCAGCACGTCGAACAGCACTGAGATATGCTCCATGTTTTCCGGCGGCGGATTGTCCGCGCCCAACAGGCCCACCATCTTTCCCTCGGCCAGCAGGGGGCTTAAGACAATGGTGCGGATGTGCTGAGGCCGCAGAACCTCATAGATCAGCGGGTCGCTTCTTTGCAGAGACTCCACGTCCGGCTCGATGATGTTCCCGCCGCCCGCCAGCTGTTCATACCAGGGCTGCAGATCCTTTTTGGCGATATAGGGCAGCTGCCGGATGCCCGAAGGCGTGCCTGCCCGGCACCATTCATAGGTATTGCGGATGTGCTGCCGATCCATGTTTTCAAAGACGTAGACCCGCTCGCACTCCAGGGCTTCGCCTAAAAACCGCAGCAGGCGGTGCAGCCCATCCTCCGCGTCCGGTGCGGTGTTGATCTGTTTTAAGCATTGCTCCACAAACCGCTCATTGCGGGCCGCCATGCTGTTGATTTTCATTTCCATATCGGTCTTCTCCTTTCAAAAAACTCCGTTCAGGACATAAGGTACACCTTTCAGCTCTCCCTGTTTTTTTGCTTTCAAGGCCCTTTTGAGGGCCTTTTTTTGATGTTCCACAGCCTGTTTTCCGGGGGAACAAAAGGTGTACCTTTCGTTCTCCCCCTGGGGATATTCTTATGGAAAAACGCCGCCGACCTGCTGTTTCAACCTGCGCCGGATGGTGGTCCTTGTCACGCCAAATCGCCGCTCCAGTTCACGCATGGTCAGTTCCCCGGCCTGATACTGCTTGACATCTCGCCAAAACTCCGGGGGCAGGGGCTTTTCGGGCCTGCCGCAGTGGACGCCCCGCGCCTTGGCTGAGGCGATTCCCTCCGCCTGCCTTTGCCGGATATTTTCCCGTTCCGTTTGCGCTACATAACTCAGAATCTGGAGTACCAGGTCGGCGATGAAGGTGCCGGTTAAATCCCGGCCCGCCCTGGTGTCTAAAAGCGGCAGATCCACCACCAGCACATCCGCGCCGATCTCCTTGGTGATGTGACGCCACTGCTCCAGTATCTCACCGTAATCCCGGCCCAGCCGGTCGATGCTCTTGACGATGAGCAAATCGCCGGGCCGCAGCTGCTTCATCAGCTTTTTCCAGGCGGGGCGGTCGAAGTTCCCGCCGCTCTGTTTGTCTAAATACAAGTGCTTTTCCGGTATGTTATAGGAGGCCAGCGCATCCAGCTGCCGCGCCTCGTTTTGTTCCTTTGTGGATACCCGGATGTATCCGTAACTGTTGGGCATAGTCTTTTCCTCCAATGGTCTTTTAGAACCATTGTAAAAGGAAAAGAGAAGGGCTTGTAACCAAATCGCTCCTGACGGTTTTGCCGGGTAAAAAAGCGAAGCCGCGCCCCTGTTTATGCACAGTTTCATCTTATCAGAAAAAACGCAAAAAAACGCGAACCTTCCGATTTTGTCAGGTTCGCGCTTTTTTCCGAATGTCTGTTTGTTATTTTTCGAAGCCGGCGGCCATGATTTCCAGCACATAGCCCTGGTTCCGAAAGCTCATCAGGGAGATTTCCTTTTCACAGCCAGAAAGCTTCCCTTTGAGCCGGGAGATGCATTTCCACAGGGCGCTGGCATTGCCCGCCATCGGCTGGTTCCAGGCCCCCTCATAGATTTGTTCCGCCGGGAGGGTCTTTCCCTCGTTCTTTACCAGGTAGAGGAGGACGGAGAACTCCCGCGCCGAGAGCAGCATGTCCTCGCCGTGAAGATAGGCCCGCATGGCCACTGTGTCCAGAGTCAGCGGCCCGCGCCGGATGGTCTTGGATGCTTCTGCGGCCTGCCGGTTCATCTGCGCCAGCCTGAGCTGGGCCTTGACACGGGCCAGGAATTCGTCCACGTCATAGGGCTTGGTGATGTAGTCGTTGCCGCCCGCCACCAGCCCCTCGATGATCTCGCTCTTTTCATCCATCGCCGTCAAAAACAGCACCGGAGCGGAGGTGGTGGGGCGGATTTCCTGGCAGAAACTAAGCCCGCTGCCGTCCGGCAGCCGGATATCCAGCACCAGCGCGTCGGGCTCCGCGCCCGAAAGCAGTTCCCGCGCCTCCCGGAGGGTGGCGGCGCTGATGACCCGAAAGCCCTCCCGCTCCAGGATGCGCCGGTTGGTGCGCAGGATATTGGGGTCGTCCTCCACCAGCAAAATATTCTCTTTCATGATGTCTTGTCCTCCTTTGCCGGTAGGGTGAACCACACGGTGGTGCCTCTGCCTTCTTCGCTTTCCAGGCCGATTTCGCCGCCGTGTTCCTCAACGATAGCTTTACAGATGGGCAGCCCCAGGCCGGAGCCTCCGTGTTCTCCGTGGCGGTACCGCTCGAACACATGGGGCAGCAGATCCGGGGCGATGCCTTCGCCGTTGTCCCTGACGCTTACCTTCACCTTGCTTTCAACCGCCTCCGCACGCATATGTACCTCCCCGCCGCTGGTGTGGCGGTTGGCGTTGGAAAGCAGGTTGATGAGTACCTGGATGAGCTGGTCGGCATTGCCCTCCACCCCAGGCAGCTCAGGCTTTGCCTCTGCGGTGAGGGTGTTCTTTTTCCGGGCGAACAGGGTCTGGTAGATGCGGGCGGTTTCGGTGAGCAGGGAGCCGAGTGCCAGCGGGGCGCGCCCGCCCTCAGCGCCCTGCATCCTGCCGATGCCCACCAGGCTCGTCACCATCTGGGCCAGCCTCCGGGCCTCGGCGGAAATGGCGTTCAGGTCGGTGATGGTTTCCTCGTCCACCGCCCCCGCCCCGATGTTTTGTGCCGCGAACTGGGCGTTGACGGCGATGACTGTCAGCGGGGTTTTCATCTCGTGAGAAAGGTCGGCGTAAAAGGCGCTTTTCAGCCGGTTCATCTCTGAGAGCATTTCCTTTTCCGCTTCGGCCCGCTGTTCGCGCTCATGGGCTAAAGCCGTTTCCCGCATGGTGCCGTAGAACATGGCGGTCATCTGGAAGAAGGAGAAGATCAGCATGGCAAGGCCGGTCATGGCAAACGTGATGGTGATGCCCAGGGCATGAAGGACTCCCGCATGGTACAGCGCATCGTTGACGGAGGCGACCATGAAAAAGCCGAGCCCAATGAGGGAAACGGTGTGCTCGATCTGAAACTTTCCGGCACGCACCAGCCCCGGCACCTTCATCACAAAGCGGACGCACAGGTAGAGGATGGCGAGGGTGAAAATTGCCTCAAAGGGCATCAGCGCCCAGGAAAGCGGCAGCGTGTCCATCACCAGGCACAGCGCGCAAAACACCCCCGACACCCCGCACATGGCCCGCACAAACCATTTCTGCGGCACAGCCGGGAACACCTCCCGGATCAGCAGCACCATCAGAATCGCGGCCAGAGGCAGGGAAAGATATTCCGCCCGGAAGGCGAGCTGCCACGGCAGCGCAGGAAACATGGCGTAAAACACCTTGACCCCGGTTATGCCGGAGCGTATCATCCAGGTGAGGCAGAGCAGGGAGAAGATCAGATTGGGCTTATAGCTCCTGCGCACGATGAACAGCACCAGATGGACAAGGAACAGCGCGGCGAACAGGCCCACGGTGAGATATTCCGGCCCAAGGGTCAGGGCCAGAAAGGGCTGGATCAGTTCCGGCCTGCCGAAATAGAGGTTCGTGTGGCCGCCGCCCTCCCGGTGGACGAAGTTGGCCACCTGTTGGATGATCTCGATGACGCCGGTTTCCGGTTTGACCTGAATCGCCATATGCGCATGGCCGGGCACAAAATCCGCCGCCGTTTCAGCGGGATTGCCCGCCTCAAAGCGCAGCTCGCCATTCACATAGGCCCGATGGGCAAAGTCGATGCTGCTCGTCGTGACCGTGTAGGTACGGTCGTCCGGCACACGAATGCGGAGGCGGCTGGTGGCGGAGGACATATCCCAGGGGTTGCCGGTCTGCGCCTCGCTTTCCCGCACCGAGAATTCTTCCGGCGTCAGGATGCCGGGGATATAGGACGCATCCCCCTCCAGCCGGACAATGTTACTGTCCAGGTCGATGCCGGTCAGGTCGAAAACCCCGTTTTCCGACTGTACCCGGATCAGATCTTCCACACGGTAATAGTGGCGCATATACCAAAGAGACAGGCAGATGAGCGCCACCAGCGGCAGGACAATCACCAGCACCAGCCGCTCTTTATTCTTTATTCTCATTCTGCTCCCGCCTTTCCTCAGCTTTTATCTTCCTGTATTTTCCGCTCTTGACGCGGGCGTCGGCTGGCTTTTCGGCGTCTTTGGGAATCATCCAGTCGCGCCCAGGACGTATCACGCCCGGTATGCGGTTATCTTCGCACAAAATCTGTATCCAGCGTACAGAACAGCCCCATTTCTCAGCCGCCTGCCGCGCTGTCATGTATTCCATAACTTTCCCCCCGTTTCGGTACTTTCATTATATTCGTTATGACGAATAAAGTCAAGACTGATACCTGCCGGCTGCTTCTATGTAAAGCGCCCCTTACAGGGCGCTCCTTTTAATAGGCCGGTATTCCGTAGCCGTAAATCTCATAGTAGCCGATAGGATAGCTTCTCTGTCGGCAGGCGTCGCCGGAATTGCCTTCCACGGTGTAGACCCGGCCATCTTCCACGCGCTCGACGATGCCCACATGGTCGCTCTCGCCGTCCTGGCCGCCTTCATCATCCCAATCGAAGAAGATGATGTCACCGGGCCGCGGTTCGTAGCTGTTATCCTGCCACTGGCCGCGCTCCTTAAACCAGGGAACCCCCTGGGAGGCGCAGGCCGCAAACTTGGGGATGACTCCGGCCTCGATATAGCCACACTGTTCCGCACACCAGGAAACGAAACAGGCGCACCACTCCACGCGGGAATCAAAGCCATACCATGACCAGTACGGTTCACCGCCGATGTTTCCCACCTGGGAGAGCGCCACGGTGACGATCTCGCCGTCGCCGGTGCCGATGCCGTAGAGCACCGCGCTCCACATGGAATTGTTCTCATCGGCCAGTAGCTCCGCCATCTGTTTCCGCTGTTCGGCATTAAAGGAGAACCGGTCCGCCATCTCCTCGGCAGTCTTATGGCTGACGGTGATATACAGGTAGGTCCGGGTGACGAAGCTTTCCGTCTCCACGATATTCCCGTGCCCGTCGTCGGTGGTCTCGATCACCGTCTCGGTCTTGGTTTCGGTGCGGCTGGAGATTTCGTTCATCTCCCAGAAGATGTCCTTCAAAAGCTGCATTTTCCCGTCGTCCATCGTGGCGACTTCCTGAGCGTTCTCCGGGTCGGTGGTGGTTTTCACCGCATAGATCGCCAGCACCTCTTTCCAGACGGCGCGGGAGCCGCTCATCTCCAGCACATCGTAGCTCTGGGTGTTCTTGGTCTCGTCCAGCCGGTCCTGGTATTCGGAGTTGATTTCCCGCACGGCGGTCTGCATGGTCTGGCCGTTGCCGGAGTCCTCGCCCGAAAAGAAGATGCCGAAGCAGGAGCCGACCAACAGCCCGATCAGACAGATCACAAGAATGACCACCACAGCCACCCAGCCGCCGGCCACGATGGCCGCAATCAGGGCTTTCGTGCCGGCAATGATGGCCTTGACCGCAGCGGCGGTGGCCTTCGCGGCAACCTTAATGCCCGCCACAGCGGCTTTCGCGGCGGCGCGGGCGGTCTGTACCGCTCTCTGCGCCGCCTTTACGGAAACCCTGGCGGTTTGCTGTGCCGCCTTGGCCGCCTGCTGGGAGGTCTTGATGGTGGTTCTGGCGGTGGCCTGGGCGGTTTTCACGGAGCGCCGGGCGGTCTTTACAGCTCCTTTTCCGGTGGTCTTGGCGGTCTTAGCCGCCGCCCGGCCCGTCTGCTTGATGGTTTTGCCGGACTCCTTGACCGCTCGGCCCGATTGCTCCACAAACTGGCCGGACCGCTCCACGGCTTGGCCTGCCGGACGGGAAACACCGGTGGCGGAACGCTTGGCCGCCTCCTTGCGGAATTTTTCTTTCGGCAGGTCGGATGCCTTGCGCTCCTTGACGGTCTGGATTTTGTCCTTTGCCTTGCCGATGTTGCGGCGGGTCTCCTGAAAGGCTTTTTGTCCCTGCTTGTTGAATTGGTGGCTGCCCTCGCGGGCCGCGTCATCCACGCGGTAGGAAATCTGGTCGGCGGCATACTCGGTGGGGGAATTTTCCTCCGCATACATGCCGTGCTCGGCCTTATCCTTCGTCCGCACAAACGCATCCTTCATACGCTCCGCCGCCACCGCGCCTTTATCCAGCGTTTTGATGCCCCGCACGCTGTCCTTCGTTTTAATGGTCTTTGCCACAAAATACACCTCCCTTCCGCGGCAGGTAAAACCGGTGTTTTATTCTGAAACCTTCTTTGCCACCACGACCATCCTGCCGTCCTTACGGCTGTATTCACAGGTAGAAAGGGTCAGGAGCTTATCTCCAAATTCTGCGGTAACACCGGTGTCGTAGAGGGATAACTCCTTGCACTGGCCGATAAAATCATTAAACTCCGTTTTATCGGCGGCCTGGATGAACCGGTAGTATTTGAACCCGTCCTCGGAATAGGCCACAGTCTTGAAGGCGGCAATTACTTCATAGGTGCCGTAGCCGCCCAGGGTGTCGAAGCGGATGGTTTTGTGCTCCTTGTAGAAATCCTCGCTTTCATAGAGGCACAATTCCGCAAACATGGAGCCGTCATTCATGTGATGGCCGTAAATTACCGTGTTGTCCGATAGGTCGATGTCGCAGCTCTCCGCCGCATAGGGAACGCCGTAATCGCTGTACTGCTTTTCAAAATTTTTCTTGAGATAATAGTCGGGGCGGTCCTTCGTCTGCATGACCGGATAATCGATGCGGGTGCCTTCGATACTGACCCAGCCCACAAAATCGCTGTTTTTCTCATAGACCCCGGCATATTTCTCATAAGCGTTGGGCTGCTCCGGTTCTTCCTCCTTATCCTCCGGCTGGGAAGTCACCGGCAGCTCCGGGGGAACGGTCACAAGCTGGGCCACCTCGTCAAAATTACGGGCGCTGGTTTTGGCGTCCCAGGACAGGCGGAACAGCATAAAACCGGAAAACAGAAAGAGGGCGGCAAAACCGATGGCCGCCCCCAGAAAGAATTGTTTTTTCATTCGATACCTCCACACATTAGCGTACCTGCTCCGGCAGATCCTTTACCGGTTGCTTTTCGCCCTGCTCCAGCCGGATGAGCTTCAGATCGTCCTTGACCGAGGGCTTTTTCTCCTTCAATTTTTCCATCGCCTTCTCGGTGCCTTTTTCCATGCGGCTGAACATGGCACCGGCACCCACCAGCAGCATTTGAAACCGGGCCAAAATCCCTTTGTCCGACGGCTGCGCCACCAGTTCCCGCGGCGCTTTGCCCGCCAGCGCCCGCCCGGCGTTTCTGGCGTGCGCTCCGGCTTCGTGGAGTTCCCGGCTGATTTCCGTCACCTTGAGCGCGCCCTGGCGGGTGGACTCCACACAGCTGTGCAGCCCGTTTTGGATATGAGCCAGGGCCTCCGGGATGCGCATGGCAAAGAGCGCCTTTTTGAAGGCGGAGATGCCGTGTTCCTTGAAGGCGTGAACTGCGTGAGAGGCGGATTCCCGGAACTTATTTTTCGCAGCCACAACCTGGGCCTTGGCCGCGGTCACTTTGGTTTCCACCTTATCCGCAATCCGCAGCACCGCGGCGCGGATACCCTTATCCTGAATGGCGTTGAGCTGGCCGCGGATTTCCTTCATTTCATTCAAGACCACCTCGAACTGGCTTTCCCTGTTTTCCAGATAGTCCACCAGCATCTGTACCTTCTGTTTTTCCTTTTCCATGCCGCTATCTTGCAGCACCGAAATCAGCTCCAAAATCTCTGGCTGGTCCATGAGCCTTGCGGTTGCTTCCATATTTCATCACTTTCCTTCCTATCTATAATAAGGAAAGGGCCGGTGTGCGCCGGCCCCGTCCATCTTACCTCTCGCCGGGCTTGGTCGTCATCAGCCGGTAGAGCTGGGTATTTTTGGGGAACTTATCGGAAAACGGCACCAGTGCCGAACCGATTTTGAGAAGCCCGCTGCCTGCTTCCGCGTTGGTGATATAGCTCATCTGCAAGTCGGAAATATTCAGCAGGTCGGCCAGCCGGGTGCGGTCGGTGCTGGCCTGATTGAGCATGACGATAAATTCACTGTTTGCCAGCATGGTGCGGGCGGTGTGGGATTGCAGCAGATCGTCCACATTCTGCGTGATGCCCGTGCAATGGGCAGAGTATTTCCTGACTCGTTTCCAGAGGGTAAACAAAAAGTTGGAACTGTACTCATGCTGGAAAAGCAGGTAAATCTCGTCGATGAAAATATAGGTGTTTTTGCCTTTGGCCCGGTTGGCGGTGATGCGGTTCAGGATGGAGTCCAGCACCACCAGCATCCCGATGGGCATGAGCTGTTTGCCTAAATCCAGGATGTCGTAGCAGATCAGACGGGCGTTGGTGTTCACGTTGGTGGGCTGGGCGAAGGTATTGAGGGAACCTTCGGTGAACAGCTCGATGGCCAGGGCGATGTCCCGCGCCTCCGGCTCATTCTGGCGCATCAGCTCCGCGTGGAGATTTTGCAGGGTGGGCGGCGTACCCTGGTAGCCGCCGCTGATATATTCCCGGTAGATGGCCGCCGTGCAGCGGTCGATGAGGGATTTCTGTTTGGCCCCCAGGCTGCCGGTGCCAATGAGCTGCTCACATAACGAAAGCACGAACTCAGATTTCAAAATCACCGGGTTCGCGCCATCGCCATAATCCTTGTTGATGTCCAGGGCGTTGATGTGGTTGGGGGAGGTGGCGGAGATGTGGATACGCTCTCCGTGCAGTTCGTCCACCAGAGAGTATTCCCGCTCCGGATCGATAATCAGGATGTCGCTGTTGTCGTCCGTTGCCAGCACCAGATCGATGATTTCCTCCTTCGCCTTAAAACTTTTTCCTGAACCAGACACCCCCAGGATAAAGGAATTTCCGTTCATCAGCTGACGGCGGTCCACCACGATGATGTTTTTCGAGATGGAGTTGCGGCCCTGATAGACGCCGCCCTCGTGCAGCACCTCCTGGGAGCGGAAGGGCAGCAGCACCGCCGTGCTCTCGGTGGTCAAGGTACGCTCCGCCGCGATGCGCTTGACCCCGAATGGCATGGCCGTGTTCAGGCCGTCCAGCTGCTGGAAACGCAGTACCCCCAGCTGGCACAGATGCTTTCTGGCGATGGTCAGCAGGGATTCGGTGTCGCTGTCCAGCTGCTCCTTCGTGTCGGCGGTGTGGACGATCACCAGAGAGCAGAGCATCATCCGTTGGTCGCGGGTAGTAATGTCATCAAGAAACTCCTTGCTCTCCTTGCGCTGCAATTCCATGTCATAGGGAATGATGGCGGAGAAGTTGTTGTTCTGGTTTTGCTTCCTTTGCCAATTCGCAATATTCGTTTCCACCCCAAGATTGACCGATTCCAGCATCTTTACGGCCTTATCGGTGGAGACCGGATTGATGTCCAAAGAGAGGATCATATTCCGGTTCAGATCACACAGCTCGGAAACGAAGCTGTCCTTGATATAGTTGGCGTAATCCCGCAGCAGCAGCACCCGCCCGAACTTGGCCCCTATCTTGAAATGGTCGGCCTCGAACTCAAAGCTGTCCGGGCAGATATAGTCCTTAATGGAATGGCCCCGCTTCATCATGTCCTGAAAGTCCAGGTGGAAGCCGGCTTCCTCGCCCTGCCGGTAGAAGTCGTGGGCGATGCGCAGCCGGTCCACAGCGGACAGTTCCACGCATTTACTGCCCAGCTGATTGAAGTGGGAGGACAGATCCGCCACAATGCGGCTGAAATTCTTGCGGGCCTCGGCCACGCTGCTTTTCTGGATGGTGAAGGTAAAGTAGAGTTCCTCCATCATGTTGCCGGAGTCGGTGATCTTATCCACCAGCATCTGGTTGTACTCTTTGCGCAGGTGGTCCAACCCGTCCTCCTTGAGCGGAAGCAGCAGCCGGTCATAATCCCGCTTGTTGATCCGCTTGCAGACTACCGAGAGCTTGGCCTGGACGTTGGGGGCGATGGCGTTGAGTACCTCGCTCCACGCCAGAAACATCCCTTCCTTGTCCTCCTTCGAGGCAACGGCATAGTTAATATCAAAGAAGCGCACGGTCATGGAATAAATACCCTTTGCCACCTCGAACACGCCGTCCTCATAGGCGGCCTTCAGGGGGATGGCCTCCTGAATCGATTTGGGAATGGCCACGCGCTCCTTGTCCCGGCGAAACAGCTTTTTATTCAGCATCGTCCGTACCCCCTTTGTCCGTTCTGTTCAGTTCGGCATAGAAATTTACCGGTTTGTAGAACAGCTTCTTTGGGATAAGAAATTCCGAGCGCAGCCAGGCCGCCAGGAACTTTTCCGCGCTCATGCCATTGTACTTGACAAAGCCCAGGGCCGCGAAGGGGGCCGCACAAAGGATGCACATCCAGGACACCGTTTCTGTTCCAAAAAACCCCCGCAGGCCGAAGTAAACGCCCACCGCCACAGCGACGGCCAGGGCAGAAAAAATGGTCTGCCGCATTGACAGACCGAAAAACATGGATTCCGTGTAGTCTCGCACTTCACGATTGATCTTGACTTCCAAAAGTCCATACCTCCTTATTGTTCATAATCTTGTTTGCGGTTCGCTGCCAGCCTTGCCGCGGCTTCCCGGCGCTCCTGTGCGCAGCAGCACACATCCAAAGGGCAGCCGGCCTTCCTGCCGCCGTAGTAGAGGCAGTACCGGCAGTCGCAGTCTTTCACGGTGTAGCCGGGGAACCGGTGGAAAACCCGCACATTCTGCTTCATCGTTCCTCGCCCCGTTCCCGCGCCTTCGGCTTATTTTCTGCCGTCTTGTCCTGCCGCAGCTCGCCGGGCATCACATAGACCTTGCCATTTCGCTGGGCGGCATGGGTGGAATATCCCATGATTTTCAGGGCCTTTTGCACTTCCTCCACATGTTCCGGGGCTGGCTGGCAGACCCCGATCCGGGTGAACAGCAAAAATGCGCCGTACCAGGCTTCCTCACGGAAGTTGTCGGCCCGGAAAAACGGGTCCTCCCGAATCCCGGCAAGCGGCTTTTCAAACTCTTTTCGGTATTCCCGAACAATCTCGTCGTGTTCCATTGAAACGCTCTCCTTTCCTTACAGGCCCATCATCTCGCGGACCACGCGGTCGGCCATCTTCACCGCACCGACCAGCACAAGCAAATTAAAGGCCAGCTCGCCCACATAACTCCAGACCTGGGTTACTGCCGCCGCATTGGGGTCGATGGCGGGCGGGGATGACGCGAACAGGGAGAAGATGATGCAGGCCAGCACGATGATGGCCCCTTCCAGGCAGACCGCCGCGTAGCTCTTGAGAAAACTTTTTCCCACATTTTGGGTAGGTTCCCCGGCAAAGGTACTGAGCGGCACCGGTGCGATGGCGGCATACAGATACAGGCGGAAAAACCTGCCGTAGACCGACATGATCATAATGAAGCTGAGTACCGTGATGAGTAAGCCACCGATCAGCGTGACAGCCCACAGCGGTATCGACTCGAAAAAACCGCAGTTTTCCACAGCGGTCACGATCTCCTGGGGCAAGACGGTTGACTGTGCGCCGCCCATGCCCGCCGCACCCATAATCGTGGAGATCAGGCCCTGGACGATGGAGAGAAACGCCAGCATCAGCTCCAGACCGTAGGTCACGACGCCTTTGGCCAGCGCGAACCTGACAAAAATCTTGACCGCGTGCTCCGGCTTTTTCAGCTCCGCAAACGAACCACACGTTTTCATGACGCCAATTACAAAAAACAGCACCAGCAGGGCCAGGCCCACGGCCTGCACCGCGCCGTGGATATTCACAATGACGCCCCAAATGGACCCACCCTTAAACTGCTGGGGGCTTTGGGTGATGAGCTGCCAGATTTCAGCGAGCTTCTCATTCCAGGTATTCAGGGCGTTGATGAGGTTCTGTACGACCCAATTATCGGACAATTTTCAGGCACCTCCTTTCCGCGAAAAAAGAGGCAGGGCCACGCGGCCCTGCCCCAGCTCCGCAGCCTGTTCAGCCGGTAATTAGGGTGAGGATTTCTTTGGCGAAGGTAATGACAATACCGCCCGCCAAAGTTAAAAATCCCTGGGACCGTTGGGAAGGGTCGTGGGATTGAAAGGACAGGCCCACCTGCACAACGCCCCAGCCCAGCAAAATCATACCGACCGCACGGATCAGCCCGAAGATGAAATCCGAAAGGTTATTAACGACTCCCAGTGGGTCGCCCGCCGCAAAAGCGGTGGTGGTAAAGCAGCAGAGCGTCAGCACCAGGGCGGAGTACACCGCCAGCAAGCGGCGGCTCTTTTTGCCCATCGGCAGCTTGTGAGTATTCTTGTTGTTCAGTTTCTTCATTTTCCTAATCCTCCTTCAAATGAAAAAGAGCTTCGATTTCCTCGTCGGAAAGAAGCTCATAGTCGGTGTCGTCTAACTTCAACTCCGCAAGGCCGGAGAGGGAAGCCAGATTGAGAGATATAGAAGCCACGGCATGTTCGGTGCCTCCGTGCTCATAGGGCGGGGCGCTTCCGTCCGCCGTGTACTTGACGTTGGGGTGTTTGAGCAGGTCGAACTTTTCATCCACCAGCGGGCGCTCTCCGCGGATGAACAAAAGGGCAAAGCGGTTATCGAGCATCCGTACCTCGTCGGGGGTCATCAGCTCACGCCCGGTAATCTGGTAGTTGGTGGAATAGTTGCCGCTGCGCCCGCTGCTCTTGCCAAAGGTATTCGTGTCGATAGTGGCCTTGCCCAGATAAGACTCGGAGATCAGCTTGTGGGTGCTGGACTCATTTCCACCAAGGTAGAGAAATTCGTCACAATTCCCCAGCAGCGACTCCCATTGCTTCTCGAACAGAGCTTTGAGCTGGGCAATGTTCTGGATGATGATGGACACGCTGACGTTCCGGGAGCGCATGGTCGCCAAAAGTTTGTCGAAGTCATCGGGCAGGCTCACGTTGGCAAACTCGTCCATCACAAAGTGGACCGGCACCGGTAAACTGCCGCCGTACTTGTGGTCGGCCAACCGGAACAGCTGCTCGAAGGTGCTGCCGTAGAGCAGGCTCACCAGAAAATTGAAGCTGGCGTCATGGTCCGGGATGAGTGCGAACAGAGCCACCTTCTTTTCGCCCAGGCTGGGCAGGTCCAGCTCATCGGTAGCGGTCAGCTTGGCCAGGCTGGATAGATTGAACTTTTCCAGGCGCGAGGCCAGGGTGATCTGAATGGATTTGAGGGTTTTGGCGCTGCCGGAATGGTAATCGCGGTAGTATTTCAGCGCGATGTGTTCCGGATTGCGCATTTCGAGCCTGTCAAACAGCTCATCTAAGGGAGACTGATAGGAGTCGTCATCCTCCCGGACCTCGCCGGCCCGCAGCATCTCCAGCACCATTGGAAAATTCTGTTCGTCCGCGGGCGCTTCATAGCGCAGGTAGAAAATCAAAGCCAGCAACAACATGGAGGCCGCTGTGTCCCAGAATGGGTCGTTGCTCTGGCTGCCCTTGGGGGTCGTTGACTTGAACAGGTTCGTCACCAGCTTCTGCACGTCGTTATCCGTTTCCAAATAGGCAAAGGGATTGTAGCAGTGGCTTTTTTCCATGTTTAGCAGATCCACCACGCGGATTTCATAGCCCTTCTTTTCCAACAGGTGGCCGGTGTCCCGCAGCAGTTCCCCCTTACAATCTAAAATAAAAAAAGACGTATTTGCCTGGATGATGTTGACTTTGGCATAGAAACGGCTTTTTCCCGCGCCGCTGCCGCCGCACACCAGGGTATTAAGGTTGCGACGGTGCTTTCTACCGTCCAGTCCCATCCGCACATGCTGTGTGAAAATACGGTTGGCGAATGGGTCCTTGTCCTGGTACTTCTTGTTGACCGCTCTGGTGTCGCCCCATCTCGCGGAGCCGTGTTCTTCTCCGCGGCGGTAGTGGCGTCTGGATGAAAGGTAAATCCCGATGCCCAGCCCGTAGGCGCAGGCAAAAAGGAGGACCGTTTTGATGCTGTCCTCACACCAGGCGATGCGGAAGGGGTTGTTCAGCGCCCCGGCCAGGTTTTGCAGGATTTCCGGCAGACCACCCTGCAGGTGTGGGGCGGCCAGCAGCGCCAGCCAGATCACCGGAAGCAGCCCCAGAACATACAGCGGCAAATTATTTCTGACGCTATCTTGCTTCATCGCTATCTCTGCACCTCACCTTCTTGGCGGGTGCGTCGATGGTCTTTAGGAGCACTTCATCCACGGCATCGGTGGGCCGGTCTTCCTCCAGTAAATCGTTGCGCAGATCGTTGAGCGCATGGATGATGATGCCGTGTTCGTACTTATCCAGGGTCAGCACTCGTTTTTCTTCTTTCTCCATATCCATCACCGCTCCTGTTCCTGATGCCGCGGGGCACGGCTCTGTTCCAGTACCTTCGTCATGCGGGCGTTGATGCCGCTGGCAGCCTCCTTGATGTCCGACAGCTCCGCGCCGATCTCCTTCGGCTCCCGGCCCACAAACACATCATTTAACCGGCTGAGATCATAGCTGGCCGTGTCGATACCGTACTTTTTACACAGCAAGTAGGAGACACAGTACGCCTTGTAGCCCTGCTCCTCGCGGGAGTAGGCGGGGCTGGCGGCTTCCAGCTCCACATGGGCCAGCTCCATCGAAACGCTCCTGAAGATGTCCGGCGCATCCATGCCCTTGCGCACCAGGATGGCGTCTTTCTCCGCATCGAACATCGCCCCGCGGCCCGCGTCCGGCAGCTGGTCCACCGCCAGGATGGGAACCGGGGATTTGGCAATCAGGGCCTTGAGCAGCAGACGCTCGTCCAGGGAAACCTGGGGAACCGTCTTATCCCGCGCCGTGGTCTGGGATATGTCGAACACCTCTTTGGCGTTGTAATACTGGCCGGTGGTGCCGTCCTCGCGGGTGTATTCCTTGCCGGGTTCCAGGATGATGACGGGGTTCCGGCGCTCACTGCGCAAAACCTCCACGCCTTGGTCCCGCCAGTAGCCCCAATCGCCCAGCTTCTGGGCGTCGGGGCGCTTTTTCAAAATCAGAATCGCGTTGCGGGCGGAATACCTATCGAACCGGCTCTGCACATCGAGATACGCCTGCATGTCGCCTTTTCCCTCGGAGAAATCCTGGAAGGCAGCGTCCAGTGTGGCGTAGGCGTTCTCCCGGTTGTGCTGCTGGCGAATCTGCCATTGCGGGCGGGTGTCCGCCTGCGCGGTGGCGGTGGAAGCAAAAATATCATCATAGTTTGCCATAGATTATCGCTCCTTTGCTTTCTTCTTTTTTCGCGGCGGCTGCGTATGCCGCGTGGTTTTCTGCTGCTTGGGCTTGCTGCGGCTTGTTTCCTCGCGCTTCGGCCCAGCCGCCTCCTGCTTTTTCTGCTCCCGGATTTCCTTCAGCTCCTCGCGGACCGAAGTCCGCTGCGGGCCGGCAGGGGCGTCCGGCTGCTTAGTAGCACCCTCGGCGGTTCTGCTTGCAGGCGTTAAGGTAGGCTCGGACGGACGGGATTTCTCCGTCTTTGCCGCTTCGGGGTTTACAGGTGCTGCCGCCTCCTTCTCGGCGGGCTGGTCCAGCAGCTCATCCAGCAGCAGGTCGTCCGCGGATTTCTCCGGGCGCTCCTGCTCCGGCACGGCCTTCTCGCCGGCGCTCTGGTCCACAGTCTTTTCACTCCTGGAACGCTCGATTTCATTTTTGATGGAGGCAGAGTCCACAGACGCCAGATGGAATTTCTCCACGATGTGGTTGACCCGCGCCGCGTCCTCCTCATCCACCAAAATGTCGATGGTATCATCGCCCTTTTTATAGGGAACCGGGCAAAAGAGAATCCCGTAGGTCTTGGCCCGCTGGGTGAACTCCTTGCAGTCCTCCCGCTTGATGGTATACACCTTCATCGGTTTGTTCCGCCGCAGCATGGTCTCCACCCTGGCGCGTCCTTTGGTCTTTTTCTGCTCCTTCAAAACTGCGTAGAGCATAGCCGCCACATTCTTTGCGGCGGCACCGGTGATTTTGAGGGCCACTTCCGTGCCCTCCAGACTCAGCCGGACAATCTGTTCAGCTGCGTCGCCTGACGTGTTCATCCTTCCTCATCTCCTTTCTCTGGGATACTTCGTCCTCCCGGACGGCTTTCAGTTTTTCTTTCATTACCTGGGAACGGGCGGCGATGTCCTCGCACAGATGCGCTTCCCGCCGCAGGGTTTTCAGCAGGGCCGTCAATTTAGAAATCTGGCCTTTGATTTCAGCGGCCTGGGCGCTGTCCCCCCGGACGGCTTTGGTCCGCTGCTTCTTGTAAAGCCGTGCCCGGTCCGCCGCCAGCGCCGCGATTTCCGCTTCCAGCCCCTGCTTGTGGGCGGCGAGCTGCTCCGCGGTGTCAATGTGGCAGCGGCACAGCAGCCGGGCCTCCTGGCTGTAATTCTCCATCTTTATCAAGTCCTCTCGGAGTAGAAAGTGGAGTCTGGCAGGGCTTGACGGCCTGTTTTTCGGGAAGATGCCCAGCTTATAGCAGTAGTGCAGATACAACGCCCGGAAGCCGGTAATTTTGCGGGCCGCATGGAGGTTGCCCCGGAGCCGGACCCGCCGAATCGCTGGCGGCGGGTCCTCTTTGGGGCGCTGGGGGTATTGATGAGCCAGAATGCGGCGGCGGATGGCTTCGATGGTGTATTCCTCGCCAAAGTTGCGAAAGAGCTTGAGGCCGCGGGGCTTCCCCTGCGGGCGTACCGTGATGTCCTGCCCGAACTTGATCGCATATCCCTTTGCCCGCAGCTGGTAAAAAAACTGCCGCTCGGTCATGGAGGCGGCAATCGCTTCATCCACGTCCGCCTGCACAATCCCGCGGTAGGTGGTGCGGTTCTCCTTTTCAGCCCGCCATTCGCCGTACTGCTTGGAGCGGCCCGGCTGGGGATTTTCGATGACCGACAGGCCGTGCTCCCGGCAGAGCCGGTCGGAAGCGGTGCGCATGGCGTAGTAATCCTTCTCGCTGCGGTAGTAGCGCAGCCCATCCGTAAAGGAAACACAGTTGAGCACAAAGTGGTTGTGGATGTGGTTTTCCTTATCCAGATGGGTGGCCACCAGCACCTGGAATCGGTCGCCCCACAGCTCCTGCGCCAGCTTCAGGCCAATCTCATGGGCCAGCTGTGGCGATGCCTCACCCGGCGCAAAGGATTGATAGCCGTGATAGGCCACCACACCGTCCTCTTTGCCGAACCGGCGCTTGACCGCCAGCATCTCATCGCGGGCCGTAGCGGGGGCGCAGTTGACGCCGGACACATACTGCTGCATCAGCGGGATTGCTTCATCATCCACCGGTTCGCTGGTTTTCTCTTGGTTTACGGCATAGTGGATGACATCGGACAACCCCTGCATTTGCCGCTCGGTCATGTCCTGCTTCTCGAAAAACGCCGGGTTTTCTGTTTTCTCCGGGTTTTCCACATAGATCACCAGCTTACCCAACCAGCCCTTCACTCGCCAGATGGAAGTGGTGGCCATGTCACACCTTACTTTTCGGAAACTCCGCGGCAGGGCGCGGCAGGATCACCGCTTCGGTGATTTTCTTCACCGCCCGCTCAAACTGGCGGACGGCTTCATCGTACCGCTGCACGTCCATCACATGGAGCACATGGGCCTTCTGGGCGATCTGGTTTAAGTTGTTGCCGATGCCGTGCAGCTCCCGCATCATGGTAAAGTAATCGGGCGGCGGGGCCTCCCGCGGCACCAAACCGTTCACCAGATGGCGCAAATAGGCTTCACGGGAAAGGCCGCTGCGCCGGACCTTTTTGTCCAGCGCCTCGGCCTCCTTCTTATCCAGCCAGAACTGGATGCGGATATTTCGTTTTCTCATTTCTTGACGTCCTCCTCTCTGCGAAGGTCTTTGATCTGGAGCAGGCACATTGCGCCGATGCCGAACAGCCCGCCAATTAACAGGCCGATGATAAAAAAGAGCAATTCACTCATACAATTCACCTTTCTTTCCGGGGGTTTTAGGGGTCTCCCCTAACAAGGTTGTGTTTGTGGGAGCACAAACACGATGCTTGCTGGTATATCACATTCTCCTGCGGAGCCTTTCGCGCCACAGTCCGAAAAAGAACCGTTCAGTCGTCCTCGTCCTCATGGAGACAGCCGCCGCACTCCGGGCACTGGTACTCGCATTCCTCGCAGCCGGCGCAGGGCGCGTTGTCTTCATCGGCCAGACAGCCTCCACAGGTGGAACAATGATATTTACAACCCTCGCAGCAGCCGTCCGGCTTATCATCGCAGCGCACGTCGATCTCGCACACATTCTCCGGGGTGAAATCCAGGATGTCGGTACAGGCCAGCAGGTGCTCGATCAGCTCCAGCGCCTCCAGGTCGGTGGCGGCCTTGACCATAACTGTTTTCCTGGCGGTGGCCGTCAGGGTGACGGCATATTCTTTACAATCATTCATCTATGCTTCCTCGCTTTCTTATCGTTCCAAAGTCTTTTTCGGTTTGCTTACCGTGACAGGGCGGCGGCCCAGCCGCAGCATCAGGCAGTCGTTGTAGTCCTTGCCCTGGGGCGGCAGCTGAGTCTCCACCGCATACTTCTTGGGCAAGATGGTCTCCAGCGTCTTGGCGGCCAGCCTGCCGGGCGGGTCGTTGTCCAGCCGCAGCACGATCTTCTCGATGTGGGGATACTCCTCCAGATACCGCTTGAGGGCGGCGGGAACGGTGCTTTCCTCGATGTTCTTTTTCGGCTGGTAAATGCCCGCCAGCGACAGCAGATTTTCCGCGTTCCAGTTCTGATGTTCATATTTCAGCATCGTGGCATAGGAGAGCAGGTCGATGGCCGACTCAAACAGATGGAGGACCGGGCTGGGCTGCGCGGCAGGAATGTTGAAGGAGTAGTGCTTGTCGCTGCCCACGCCGTCGCCCTTGAAATCCGTGCCGATGCCCCGCAGTCCCACATACCGGGCCTTGCCGGCCTTGTCGTGGCCCACGAACACCACGTTGGTGAAGGTGCGCTGCAGCTTCTTCACGAAAATGTCCGCCTCATATACCCGCCCCGTGTGGAAACAGAAATCGACCAGCTCACCGTCGATGCCGCGGCCCTCCAGATACCACATCGCATGATCGGCGTACCGGTTGGGCTTGGGCAGTACCAGCTGCTTCGGCGCTTCCGGCACCGGCGCGGAGAAAGAGCGGATGGGAAGTGCGCCGGCCTGGTCCGCAAGCGTCTGCATGGCATCGGTGAAGGAAAGGCCCCGCACCTTGATGAGATAATCCAGGGCGGAGGTGCCGCCGATACCCCTGGACCACCAGCACCATTTCCCGTTGGATATTTTCAGGGAATCGTGGGTCTTGGTACAATAGGTGTTGCCGGAAAAATGCACCAGCTCTTGCGGCTCATAGGTTTGCAGATAGGTCAAAAGGTCGATCTGCCGCACCTGATCGACCACATCGGGAGGAAAAAATGGCATAAAAAAGTAGCCCCCCTTTCCATAGCCTGGATTGACCGCATGATACGGTCGGCTATGTAAAGGGGGCTTGGGGGATGATTTTTCTTTCGGTATGTAAAAAGCCGACTGGCTTTCACCAATCGGCTGGGGATGTGCTGTCCTGTATTTATCGTTCCGGCTCCTCCTTGGCCGGTTTTGCTTTGGTGCGGGTGGGGATAGCCAGCAGCTGGCGCGCCCTCGCCTGGATGTGGTTCTCGATGGCAGCCAGATGTTCTTGTGGCAGGTTGAGGCTGGGGTGCCGCTGGAAGCGGAAGCCGATCACGCGTCGGAGCTGTTCCTTCTGCTTCGCGCCCATGACCTCGGTGCAGATGCTCTCATAGGAGACGCCGTAGGGGTTGGAGCGGGTTTTGGCGTAGGCGTCCAGGGCCGCGTAATCCTCTTTCCCGGCGTAGCAGAACAGCGACAGCCCGTGGTCAAAGAGGGGGGCCGGGGCGATGATCCGGCCGCTGTGGTTATCCCGCAGGACGCCGAAGTTCCCAAAGTGCCGGTCCTCATTGTAGATCAGCGCGTCGAACACCAGCATACTGCGGATCTGCTCGGAAAACGCCCCGCCGAAGGAGTCGTAGTAGTTCAGGCAGGCGGCAATCCCGCCCGACTTGACGAGCCGCCCGATGGGGAGATAGGCGGTGTCGATGTTCGTGAACAGGCGGCACTTGGAGGCGGTGATGCCCTTCCAGTTCTCCAGGTCGTAGTGGACGGCGTTCAACCGCATGGCCTCTGCGATCTGGGAGGCATAGTATTCGCAGTACGGCTCCCGACCGGCATTGGACGTGCCGGTGGTGCCGCCCTTATACAGATAAATCCCGTCGTTTTCCACCAGCCGCCACGCCTTGGGCAGCATTCCATTGGTGGTCAGCTCCGGCGAGGTGGTGAACGCCTGGCGGCTCTGGCCCGCGCCGGTGTAGGCCACCAGAGCCAGCATCTCAGAAAACCGGTTTTCGTACAGGTTGTACTGGGCGAATTTCCCCTCAAAACCCTCCGGCACCACCCAATAGCTGTCGTTGAGGGACAGGCCCTTACAGACGTCGATAATGCCCTTGGTGTCGTTGGCGCTCAGGCCCAGCGTTTTCAGGATTTCATCCACAAAGGCGCGGTTCTTCGGGATCACCCGCCGTTCCAGCCAGCGGATGACGCCCTCGCCGGTGCGCGTCATATCCAGCGGCAAAAGCTGCTCCGCCTCCTCGTTGACGGACAGGATTTCCGCCACCAGACCTTCCAGGCCCTTTTCCTCCATGGTAAAGCGCATCAGCTCGGTGTCATACATGCGCAGGCTGTAACAGTTGTTCATGGGTTCCTCCCTGCTTTCCAGCAAAAATTTGATGTCCTTGCCCAGCGCGGCCGCAATTTTCAGCAGCATATCCAGCGTGGGGTTCTGCGCGCCGCTCTCCAGGCGGCAGAGGTTGGATGGCTGGGTGCCGATCATCCGGGCCAGCTGCGCCTGCGAGATGCCCTGTTCCAACCGCGCCTCCACCAGCTGCGCGATAATTTCCCTTCGTTTCTCTAAAAATGAGTCCATCATGGTTTCCTCCGTTTCACGGCTTGCCTCTATATTATCATAAATGATAATGCTTTGCAAGGAAAACGCGGAAACGGGAGGAGGGGATTTCTCGACAAACAGCGCCTTTTTTCTTTCGGTAAGTAAAAGCCGACTGGCTTTCACCAGCCGGCTGCGGGGGATTACCGCTCCTGGCCGCGGTCGCTCTTGGCGGCTTCTTTGGCCTGCTGGCCGGACTTGTCGTAGAACACATCCCAGATACGGTCCATATAGGTGGTCTCCTGATTGTCCCACTCCTTGAACAGCTCCGAGAGGGGCGCGTCCAGCTTCAGCATCGCCCTGACCTCCTGCGGGGGAAGGTCATGATTCTCCAGCACGCAGAGGAAATCCTCGCGGATGGCATACTCATAGGCGTGGTCCAGGATTTCTTGCGGCGGCTGGCTTTTCAGCCAGTCTGCAAAACGCTCCTGTTCGGCAAACATCTTCTCATACAGCGCGGTGTTCAGTTCTTCCAGGTTCATCGTCATCCCTACCTTTCATAGTCTTTCGGCGGCCTGCGGCCATCCTCCGGCCCATCGTCCGGGCGGTCGCCGTCCACCAGCTCGTTTTCCCGCTTATCCATGTTCAGCTGGATATTCAGCTCATCCAGGCGGGCGGATTTTTCCTTGAGTTCTTCTTCCTGGGGGAAGGGCTTTTCCACATCGGCTTTGGCGCTGATAAGCTGGCTTTTGGCTCCCTCCAGCTCCTGCTTTGCATCTGAGATTCTTGCCGCCAGCCCGTCCAGGGCGTTGTCGATGCGCTGGAGATTGCCGAACACATCCGTGCCCAGAGAAACGGTGTAGCGCAGCTCGTGCTTCAATGTGACGCGATACTCTCTGCTGAAGCTCTCAAAGTACAGCTCCATCGCAAAGCCCCGGTATTGACCCAGCGGCACGGCGTCCGGGCTTTTCATCGCCTGACAGGCGGCCAGAATAGCGGAGCCTGCCGCCTTCTTTTCGGTGTAGGTCGTGCCCTCAATCACCATCGGGGAGAAGCCGTCCGCATTTGGCCTTGTGTTTTCGGCCAGGTAGTCCCGGTCCGCCTGCAACCCCCGGATGCGTTCCTCGGCCCCGCGGATTTTCTGGGGCAGGTATTTCAAAATCTGGTCCTCCAGCTGGTATTTCTGGCTGAGATGGTTTGCCTTCAGGAGCTTGAGCCGCGATACCGCAATGTCCAGATCCATTTTTTCCTTTATCTGCGGATTGCCGCTGGCCAGCGCCTTGATCTCGGCATAGCTGAGGGCGGTTTCATCCACGTCCTCGGCGGACCGGACCGGGGATTTTGAAGTCATAATCTGGCCGATGAACTTCTGCTTACTCTCTACCAGCTGATACAGGTAGGCATCAAAGGTCTGCTCGGTCACATAGCTGTAAATGTCCACTTCGGGATTGTCGTTGCCCTGCCGGATGATGCGGCCCTCGCGCTGCTGAAGGTCGGCGGGACGCCAGGGGCAGTCCAGATGGTGCAGGGCAATCAGGCGTTTTTGAATGTTGGTGCCGGCCCCCATCATCTGCGTGGAGCCGAAGATCACCCGCACCTGGCCGCTGCGCACCTTGCCGAACAGCTCCTTCTTTTGCTGGTCGGTTTTGGCCTCGTGAATAAAGGCGACTTCTTCGGCAGGGATGCCCCAGGCAATCAATTTCTGGCGGATGTCCTCATAGATGTTGGAGAATTGACCCGGTGCCATTTCAGAGGCACCGCCCTCGGTTTCCTGCATCTCCACAGGCTTTTTGCCGTTTGGCGTGGACAGGTCGCAGAATACCGCCTGGGTGGACCGCTGCTCCTTCGTGCGCGCCCAGATTTCATAGACTCTCTTGGCGCAGGCGGTGGATTTGCTGGTGTCGCTGTCGGGGAGAAGTGGGTTAAGCAGCCGCTGGTCCAGCGCCAGCTTGCGCCCATCGTTGGTGATGAGCAGCATGTTGTCCTCGCTGGAATCCACCATTCGGTTGCGGACTCTTTCGGCCCGGTCGGACAGCGCGGCCACCATCTCTTTCTGCTGTTCGGAGGGTTTCAGAGCCACGGTGTGGTAGTTGGCCTTTGGCACCCGCAGCGGAAGCATATCCGCGGTCTGGATGTCCGCGATCTCACGGAAAAACATCATCAATTCCGGCAGATTGTAGAACCGGGCAAACCGGGTCTTGGCCCGATATCCGGTGCCTTCGGGCGCTAATTCGATGGCCGTCACCGTTTCCCCGAAGGTGGAGGCCCAGGCGTCAAAGTGCTGAAGCTGGTTGCGCTGCAAAAGGCCCATCTGCAAATACCGCTGCATGGTGTAAAGCTCCACCATACTGTTGCTGATGGGGGTGCCGGTCGCAAAAATGGTACCCTTGCCGCCCGTCAACCGGTCCAGGTAGCGGCACTTCATAAACAGGTCGGAGCTTTTCATGGCCTCGGTCTGGGCAAGACCGCCCACATTCCTCATCTTGGTATATAAATACAGGTTCTTGTAATAATGCGCCTCGTCGATAAATAACCGGTCCACGCCCAGCTCCTCAAACGTGACCACATCATCCTTTCGGCTCTGGTCGTTGAGCTTATCCAGCTTGGCCTTGAGGGATTTCTTCGTCTTTTCCAGCTGCTTGATGGAAAACCGGTCGCCCTTTGTACCCTTGAGTTCGGCAATGCCGTCCAGGATTTCCTCCAGTTCCTGCTCCAGCGCGGCCCGCTGAAATTCGATGGACATGGGGATTTTTTCAAACTGCGAGTGGCCGATAATCACGGCGTCGTAATCCCCGGTGGCGATGCGGGAGCAAAATTTCTTGCGGTTCTTGGTCTCAAAGCTCTTTTTGCTGGCCACCAGGATATTGGCGGAGGGATAGAGCCGGAGATAATCCGAGGCCCACTGTTCCAGAAGATGGTTCGGCACCACGAACAGGCTTTTCTGGCAGAGGCCCAGGCGCTTCATCTCCTGGGCAGCGGCGATCATCTCATAGGTTTTACCCGCCCCTACCGCATGGGCCAAAAGAGTATTCCCGCCGTAGATCACATGGGCCACCGCGTCCGTCTGGTGCTTGCGCATCCCGATTTCAGGGTTCATGCCGATATAGGCCAGATGGCTGCCATCGTACTGCCGCGGGCGCAGGCTGTTGAACCTTTCGTTGTAGATCCGGCACAGCCGCTCCCGGCGCTCCGGGTCCGCCCACACCCAATCGGCAAACGCCTGTTTAATCAGCTCCTGCTTGCCCTGAGCGATGGCGGTTTCCTTTTTGTTGAGCACCGCCTGGCGCTTGCCGTCCGCGTCCTCAAAGTAATCAAAGACGCGCACATCCTTCAAGTTCAGCGTTTCTTCCAGGATTTTGTAGCCGTGGACACGCTGGGTGCCGTAGGTGTTGCAGGCTTTGAGGTTGCGCTGGTCGATGCTTTTCCCCTCGATGCTCCACGCGCCGGTGATCTGGGAATAGTGGACCTTGATGTTCCACTGATTGTAGCGGGGTGTGGAAAACAGCTCGAACATGAATTGCTCGACCACTTCCGTGGGCAGCCAGGTTGCGCCCAGCCGCACCGCGATGTCACTGGCCGACAGGTCCTGGGGCTGCACCTTTTCCAGCGCCTCCACGTGGATGGAAAATTCCGGGGAAGCCTCCGCCGCCAGCCTGGCCGTTTGCAGCTTTTCCCGCACGTTGCCGGAGAGGTATTCGTCGGCGGTCTGATATATGGGCCGCCCATCTTCCTCTTGGCCCGGCACACGGTAAATCACCCCTTGCAGCTCGGCGGCCACCGCATCCTCCGGTTTTCCCGTGAGCTGCGCCATATACGGTAAATCCACCCGCGCCTTTTCACTGAGGGATAGAGCCAGGGCTTCGCTGGCGGTGTCCACCGAGGTGACGATTTCCCGGCGTCGGATGGTGCGCTTGGTGAACACATCCGCTTTTCGCAGGAAGTTCCCGTCGTCGTCAAAGACTTCCAGGGAGCACAGCAGGCAGTAGGAGCTGTCCGACGAAAAAACCGAGCTGTTGGCCCGGCTGTTCAGAAGTCCGTACTGCTGGAAGAAGGAGTCGTAGAGGCGGCCCAGCTTCTTTTGCTGTGCCTGGATTTCCGCATCGGAATAATCCTCGGTCTGATACTCGATCAGGTCCCGCACACAATCTCGAAGGGCAATCATGCCCTTGATGCGGTTCTGGGCTGTCACCGATGCCTCCACCGGCATCATACGGCTGTTTTCCCGGAAGTAGAGCCTGCCGTCCGCCTCGGTATAGGAGAAGTTGCGCACCGCGGGGTCGGCGGGGATGGAATTGTCCTCGTCCTCATCCGCCAGGTCGTCCAGCTCATAGGGGCTGATCTCCGCGTGGATATTGGCGATAGCCTCCTGCAGAAGCGCCCCCAGGTCCGCGTTTTCATAGGGAACGCAGGCGCTTTCCGGGCCATAGAGGCCGGATACCATTCGCATATCCCCCAGAATCATCTCCGGGTGCTCGATAAAGTACCGGTTCATGGGAACGCCGTTCTCGTCGATGTCCAGATGCACCCATTCCGGCTCCTGCGGGGTCATCCGGTCGCGCTTTTGGAAAAATAAGATATCGGAGGTGACTTCCGTGCCGGCATTTTTCTGAAAGGTGTTGTTGGGCAGCCGGATGGCCCCCAGCAGGTCGGCGCGCTGGGCGATATACCTTCGGACGGCGGGGTTTTCCTTGTCCATCGTTCCCTTCGAGGTAATGAAGGCCACCACACCGCCGGACCGTACCTTATCCAGCGCCTTGCCGAAATAGTAATCGTGGATCAGCCAGTTGTGCTTGTCATACCGCTTATCCGGCACCTTGAACTGGCCGAAGGGGACGTTGCCGATCACCACGTCAAAAAAGCTGTCGGGGAGTTCGGTGCGCTCGAAGCCCTGCACGGCGATGTTGGATTGCTGGTAGAGCTGCTGGGCGATGCGCCCGGTGATAGAGTCCAGCTCCACACCGTAGATTTTGCTGTCCTTCATCTCCTCCGGCAGCATCCCGAAAAAGTGGCCGGTACCGCAGGCAGGCTCCAAAACGTTCCCGGTGGAAAAGCCCATCTGGGAAAGGGCCTGGTACATGGCGCGGATCACCGTGGGTGGGGTGTAGAACGCCGTCAGGGTGGATTCTCTGGCAGAGGCGTATTCTTCCGGGGAGAGCGCCGCTTTCAGCTCCAGGTACTCATTGGCCCAGGCGCTGTTATTTTCCTCAAACACCTGTGGCAGCGAACCCCAGCCCACATACCGCGATAACACTTCCTGTTCTTCCGGGGTGGCGAACCGGTTTTCCTGCTCGCAGGTCTGGAGCACACGGATGGCGTCCAGGTTGGCCCGGAATTTCTCTCTCGGCCCGCCATCGCCCAGCTCCTCATCGGTGATGGAAAACTGGTGGCGCTCTGAGAGCGGGATTTCCGGGTGCAGGTCAAAGTGCTGTATCCTGCCGCTGCGTTTTCGGATTGGCGGTGGTGCCGGCTGGGCTTCTTCCTTCACCGGTCCTTCCGTCATCCGGCGCTCATACTCGTCGATGTCCTGCTCGGTGAGCCATTCGGGTTTCTCTGGAAGCTGGCGGTACAGCTCGCGCATTTTCGCAATCTGCTTTTCCACATCCCCGGCCCACAGATGCTTTTCCGCCCGTTCACCGCTGCCTAAATAGTAGTCGCAGTCTTGGCGCAGGCGGTCTAACAGGCGGTACTCGGACCGGTTATCCTGCGCAGCATCCCTTTCTCTTTCGGCCAGTAATTCTTTGACCTCGGAAAGCGGCATCTCCCGGCTGATGGGGAAGCCCACCGCCGCCTCAAAGGAGAGATCGCGCAGCACGGCTTTTTCTCCGTCCACGCGCTCCACGACAAAATCCCGATCTTGGGTCGTCAGCTTGCGCCCGACGAGTTCAGAACCGTCCGGCTGCTTCTCCCTGATATGGCCGCTGCGCAGGTTTCTGTCAAACTCCTCGCGGCTGCTGGCCGCCGGCCCCTGCTCCGGCAGGTCGGGGAAGGTATAGAAAACCTCGTCCTCGGTGATTTCTGTGAGGACAAATTCTGAGCTGCCGCTATCGGCAAAGATGGTAAAGTGGTCGCCCACGGCGTATTCCAGCGGAGGCAGCTTGGCCTGCTCCACCTTAAGCCATTCGGCGGCTTCCCTGTCGGCGGCCTCTTTGTTGAGCTGCTCCACATAGGCTTCGCCCTCCCAGCGGGAGTCGAAAGTGGGGGTGACGGATTCCTCATCCACATAGTAGCCGTCATGCAGATCATCCCACACCACATACCGATACTCAAAATCACCGTCGCTGTCAATCAGGTGAAAGCGCACATAGGGTTCCACGGCGCTCTCGGCGGCGATCTGCTTTGCCTGGGCCAGCATCTCATCGGCGCGGGACTCCTGCTCAGCGCTTTCTCTGCCAGCAGCCGCTTTGTTGAGCTGTTCCACATAGGCTTCACCTTCCTGGTAGGAGTCAAAAACAGGGGTGATAGACTGTTCATCCACATAGAAGTCGTTATGCAGATTATCCCAGACCATACATAAGTCGGGGCCGTAGCCTTCAATCAGCCAAAACCGCACGTCAGGTTTTACGGCGCTCTCCGCAATATTCTGCTCGGCCTGGTTCTGCAGCTCATCAATGGGGGCTTTTCGGTCAGTTTCAGGAGGCGTGTGGAAAACCGGCGCGTCCTGGGAAGTGGAAATCCGCATGTCGGAGATGCGGGCAAATTGCTCGATTTCCTCCTTCAGCGTCTGGGGCAGCGCGTCATCGTAAAACGTCACCTGCCGCTCTGGGGAAATGTGAGCCACGGTTTTGTAGTCGCCATGTTCCTCCACCAGCCGGTTACTCACGGTGACGCCGTTGCCCAGGTGCCCGTACATCAGATCATATTTCGGGCTGTCTGCGGATGGTGCTGGTTGGGTAAGAGCCTCGATGTCGCTGGCGTCTTGTTCCACTGGAGCCATCGGCTGATAGGCGGAAATTGCCAGCAGATGCTCATTGGAGGGGCTTTCCGCCACCCTGCGGTCAAATTCCTCTCTGATAAATTCCTTGTTGATCAGGGGAAACTGCGTGTCATACAGGCGCACCGTGTTCTCGTCTACGGCCAAAATCTCATAGGTTTCCGCGCCCAGGTACACGGTGTCGCCCAGATGGTACACATAGCGCCAGGGGAACAGCTCTTTCAGTTCCTGCCCGAAGCTCCAAGCATTGGAACGGGAAAACACGCTGCAGGTCCGGCCCTTCACTGCATCCAAAAAGCCGTAGAGCTGGGTCACTTTCTCCGGGTTTTGTAAAAGTGCCTCGACCTTCTCCAGCGCACTATCTTTCAGCTCGGACAGCCCGTACTCCTCCAGAATGTCGCGCTCATACCCATCCAGATAGCGGATGAAATCGGTGAGGCGCTGGGGCAGGCTGTCCTTTTTTTCTGCCGGAGGCAGGTCTCTCGCGGAGTCGATGAATTTCTGTTTTTCGGCCTGTAAGGCTTGCGCCGCCATCCGGTCCAGATAGAGGGGCAGCTCTGCCTTACCTTTTTCGTCCAGGTATCGGTCGGCATCCACCAGCTCCTTGAGCCGCATGGCCGCCTTGTTCCAGCGCAGCACAAGATCGGGCTTGGTATGGGAGCCATATTTCTCAATATGGATGCCTTTCCCATCGTAGCTCCAGCCGCCCCGTTTGCCGTCTGGATAGTAAAAGGTGCCGCCGCCTGTGCCGTACTCCTTTTTGAGAAAAGCCGCGGCTTCCTCTTTGGTGTGGGATTCCTGAAAATACAAATAGATGCGGTATTTGCCGTCGGAGTATCCGCCTCCGTGCTGCAAAACCGCATCTATATCTTCCTGGGACACAGAAAAAGCGGGGGCCTGTTCCGCCTCCGCTTCTTCTAAAAGTTCCTGCTGCTGTCCGACTGTGGGGAGGGGCTTTACCGGTAGATCAGCTCCGCCAGTACCAGTTCCTCCGCCGCTTGTTGCAGGTTGTTCATCAGCTGCGTCCATTTCAGCGGGTCGGCGGCTTTCAATTCCTCCGTTACGCCCTCGGATTTCGCCATCTGTTTCACCGCCTGCTCGACCTGCTCCTGTGCTTCCTGCTCCACTTCCAGCAGGTGCCGGTTCAGCCCGCCCGAAGTCAGCAGGTTCGTGTACTGCACCCTGCGATTCTCTTTCAGGTACTTCCGGCGCAGCAACCCGTATTTCCCAATGACCACCTCCGGCTCCTGGGGTACGGTCAGATTCGGCAGGTTGTAGTCGCCCTGCATTTCGTATGTCAGATTCATATTCTAAGCTCCTTCCCGATGAATTTCTTTGACCTTCACTTATAGGATAGCGGGATTCCGCCTCTTTTGCAAAGGTGCGATTTTGATTTTGTTCCTGCTTTTGCAGGTTCCGTACGGTGAGGCGGATTTCCGCCAGACACATCTGGGCGATGCCGCTGGTGGCCACGCCCAGTGCGTTTACCGTCTCGCGGGTATTGAAATCCAGTATCCCCCGGAAATCATCGTCTGTGAGATACTCGTCGGCGGGCAGCCCGCAGCGCACCAGCAGCATATATCCCACGCTGCTTTGAAGTGCGCGCTGGTATGCCGACTCAATATTGAAGTCGTCCAGTTCCTCCAAAAAGCTGCCTGCTGTGCAGTACCGAAGCTCCGAAAGGTAGTCGGGCATGTTGTCCTCCACGGCGTTTTTTGCCGCGCAGAGCAGCGCCCCGGCCAGATCGTCCTTATCCTCCAGCTCTCCAAAGCTGTTTTCCAGGCTCTCGATGATCTCCGGCGCATAGGCCGGCTTCACATCCCACAGGGGAACCGGGCGGGCCAGCTTGGTTTCATGGGTATCGCTGATGTCAAAGTAGTGCTTCAGGCGCATCTGCCCATTGTATTCGTCATCAAACACCGCGATACCGGTGGCTCCGCGGTTGACCCAGCGCCCCATCTTCCGGTTCCAATTTTCAATTTCCAGTACCGCCGTGGCGTCCGGGCGTTGAGCGTAAAGTAGCACTTGCTCATCAAAACGCAGCCGGTAATTGTAACAGGCCGTGCGAAGGAAGCTGCACCAGTTTTCCGGGCGGCGGGTTATCTCCCGGATGGTCTGGGCGTACAGCTCTGTAATCAGTTCATATTTTCTCGCCATCCGGCGCACCTCCTATCTTGCCAAAGCCGCTGCCTGCCGCTGCGGGGGAATGGAAAACCCGTAGACTCTGGCGATTTCATCGCCCAGCCTGCGGGTCACTCTCGTTATATCAGCGCGGGTCGCGGTGCCGTTGTAAAGTTTTGCTTTCAGCAGGTCGATCTGCGACTCCCGCACATCGTCCTTGTAGACGCGGTAGAGGTAGTGGTTGGTGCCGTCATGGTGGACGGCATCACAGCACAGATCCCCGCGCCGGTCCACATACCAGGTGGTATAATCCATCTCGGAATACAGGCAATCTTGGATGTTTCCGCTCTGGATTTCTCCATATCCCGTGTGCCGCCCATTCCAAAGCCCCAGATCCGCCACCACCAGAATGGGCTGGGAGAGCTGGATGTTCAGATTGATGCGCTCATCCTCCAAATAGTCGGCATTGATTTGAGACATGAGGGAGAAACGTTCCTCCTCTGACAAATCGGGGCAGGACGCCTCCAGGTCCTCTTTCCAGTCCGCGTAGTCCAGGTCGTAGTTGCTCCAAATGATGTGCTTTTCGTCTGTCATCGGCTATCACCCCGATCCCGGCTTTTTGGGCGGATGGGCTGGCCGTTCTCGTCATAATTCTTCGGGTCCGCGGCGGGCGTCTGCCAGCCGAAAAGAGATCCGGCTAGCATCGCGGCCTCCTGCGCTTTGGTGACGCCAATTTCTCCATTGGCCAGATCGACCATCTCCCGGTTGGTTTTTCCCTCAATTTCAAGCGTGGAGGGGGTATAGCCCTGTTCGCCCAGCTTGAGGATGATCGGCTCCCCGGTGGACGGCAGGATGCTCATACACTGGCCCGGCAGCGTGGAGCGGAAGGGAATGACCGTATTCCCGGCCCGTTCCATGCGCTCGGCAAACTCGCAGATATGGTAGAGGTTGTTGCCCACCTCCAGATGGGCTTCATCAATATACCGGCAGGGCCGCAGCAGCTTTTCGCCGTCCGACAGGGTAATCATAATCTTGTCGCCGTCCGGGATGCGGAACAATTCTTTATAATGGGGGTCGATGAACCGGATGCCGCGCTCTGCCTGCTTTAAGTGATGGTCCAGCCACTCGCGTACATAGCAGTAACAGTACAGGTTATATTCGCCCTTGTTGGGATTCAACCGCATCATATACGCGAATTTGTCCGTATCAACACGAACGCCAAATTCTCGCTCATGCCCCAACAAATCCTTCCCAAAAGAAGCGTCGGGATGAGAATAGCAATACTTTGAGAGTGTATTGCGGTTTGAAAGGATATTGCCCTTTTCTCGCAGCTCATTGATAACGCTGTCCAACTCGTCCTTAAACTCCTGCGTTTTGAGGTCTTTGCGAAAATCATCCCAACTGCTGAAAAATCCCTCGCCGTTTGAATCCATATCAGCCCGCAGATGTCCGATGCACCCGGTCTGCATGGAAATCTGCTGGCTCTGTGAATAAGTGTAGTTGCGTTCCGCTGCTGACAGCGCCCTAAAATTCAGTCCCATTATCGTCCCTCCCTGGATTTGGCCCGTTTTTCTTTTTCGGCCTGTGCTTTTTGCATCTCGGCCAGCCGGTTCTCTGCCCAGGCGGGAAGGTGCTCCGGCCTGACTTCGCCCAAAATGTCATACCGCTCCCACCGGGTGTCCTCACCGGTATACAGGTTTTTGCAGAAGCAGGCCGTGCCTCGGCTGTTTTCATGCGCCCCATTGCCGCCTGTGATAAAAATGAGCTGGTGATCCGCCGACTGGTATTCCGGGCGGAGCGCCTCCGGTTTCACCGCCGCAACCTTCCCCAGCAAATTTTGTCGGTAATCATCGGGGAAGCACATGGCGGCGGTGATTTTCTCCCGCGGAACCGTTACCTTCGCCCATTCCTCGCGTACCTTCTCGCATTGTTCCTGCACCCGCTGGGCAAACAGCCCTACAATTTCCACGTAGTCGTCGCTGACGACACAATCTATATACCGCTCCTTGAATTGGATTATCTGATATTCCTTTTCATAAAAAGCGCAGAAATAGGGCTTTTCCGATGCCTTATCTATGCCGAACACCACTTCCTTGTCACCGATGCGGATGGCCTGGGTGATCTCATAGTTTTGCGCCATACGCTTGTTCTGGTCATCGTTCACATTCAGTCCCCCTTGATTTTTTCTGCTTTTTTGCTTCGGCCAGTGCCCTTCTTGCCGCGTGCTCTTGTTTCACAATGGCCAGCCGTTCCTTAGCCCACGCCGGCAGATGTTCCGGCCTGACTTCACCCTGAATCTCTTTACGCAGCCAGCCACCATATTTCCCTGTGCTCAGATTGATGTTCTTACAAATATCACGACCGTCCGCATTGGGATAGGCACCTTTTCCACCCATAATCCAAATAAGCTGGCAGGCGGCGATTTGGCCGGCCGGTCCCAAAACAGATGCCTTTACCGCCACGACCTTGTTGAAAATACTTTGATTATAATCATTCGAAAAACACATTTCCTCCGTAATTTTATCATCCAGTAAAGCTGTCACTCTCTGTAACAAAGTCTTGTTTTTGTGCCTCGAATCGTATTTCATCCATTCCACCTTCTTTCTTAAAAATTTCCTCCACCAGCTGCCCGGCCCGTCGCTTGTTGTGCTCCGCCAGCACCTTATTCTGGATACACAGCACAGCGCGGATATTGGGAACCGTGATCCCCGGAATCTCTACCATTTCTTCGGGCGTCACTGTCAGGATGCGGGCGGGGGAATATCCGGCCTGCGCAAAAAGCCGGAACAGCCTCTGTTCAAATCGTTCTCTCATGGGTTTGGCACTCCTTTCTATTCGGTATGTAAAAGGAGCGGCCCGAAAGCCGCCCCCCGGAAAGAAGCCCTATTTCTTCTTATTCCTGATTTTCAGAAAGATCAGCGCGCCGACGATGAACACGACCAGCGCGATGCCGATGATAGTTTTTGCTTCCATTTTTGTCAGCCTCCTTTCCCCGAAAGGTTCATCCAATCGGATTTATCGTTCCATATCCCTGCTTTTCTTCTTGTTCGGCGCTTTTTCCGGGATACCATGGCTTTTCTCGAACGCCTCAACCCCTGCCGGGTCAAGCTCTGCCAGCTTATCCAGGTCAAAAGAAACGGCGGCATACATGCCGTAGCCCGATGGAACTGTATAGGGCAATACCTTCCCCAGCTTGTTCTCCTTGATAAAGTTCAGCAAATCTTTGCTGAGGTCGCCGCAGATAAACGCTTCATTCACTTTTAGCGGGTACTCCGGGATGTTGACGGTCATGTCCGCAAAGGGTTCCGGCCCATCTTCCCCATAGCTGGTCATGCCGATAAAAAGCCGATCCCCATAAGAATACGAGTTCACCTCAAGAGAAACCATTTCTTCGCCCAGCTCCCATTTGAAGGGCAGCTTTTTCGGCAGTTCGTCCATCACTTATCCTCCTTCCGTTCTTTCGCCCTGAAAGCGAGAACGCCACAGGCGGCGGCTCCCGCAGCGGAAATGCCCAGCATGGCAAGCCAGAGCGCCGGGTTGCGGCTGTCGCCGGTTTTCGGGGTATCCTTTTCCTCGTTGTGCATCTTCACGATGGTGGTGGCGTTCTCCTTGACCGCGGCGGTCTTATCCTCCGGCAGCACATAGCCGCTGGAGTGGCTGTCGGAGATCTCGGACACCACATAATCGCCAATGCGCAGGCCCTCGATGGTGATCTCCCCGTTTTTATCGGTCTTAAAGGTCTGGTCGTACCCCTGCGGGCCGGTGACGCGGAAGGAGAAGCCTTCCACCTTGCCGTCCGAGGAGGTCTTGACGATTTTCAGGGAACCCATGCGGGCGGCATTGACGAAGCCCTTGCCGGCCTCATTTTCCACCTCGTAGATTTTGCCGTTTTCGGTAATCTCCACATAGTAGGCGTTTTCGTCCAAATAGAAGCCCTCCGGGGCTTTGGATTCTATCACCAGGTAACCGCCGTACACCAGGTCGGCCTTTTCATAGATGCCGGTGCTGACTTCCTCCAACGTGCCCAGCAGCTCGTCGCCCTCGTCCAGCTTCTTATCGCCATTGCTGTCGCGGTAGAGTGCAAATTCCGCGCCGGTGAGCTTGTTGTCCGGGTAATCCTTATCCACCTTCGTCAAGCGGATGCTGCCGTAAATGCGCTGGTTGGTAATCTCAATCTCGATCAACGCGCCATCCGCGTCCACCACAGCGGAAAAGACCTCATCGGAGAGGACAAAACCCGTTGGACTCTCCAGCTCTTTCACAAGCCAGTTCCCATAGGGCACATCCGAAAAAGCAAAGCTGCCGTCCTGCGCGGAGATGGCGGTCAGGATGGCGGTGTCGGCGGTAAACTCGGTTTCCCCCTCGGAAAACAGCCCGATCAGCGCACCGCCCAGGCCGTTTCCGGCCTCATCCTTCTTCATGCCCTGGATGGACTCGCGCAACAGCATGTTTTCGATGGCGGCCCCATCGTTGGCCTTGATTTCCACCAGCGCCACCTCTTGGTCCGCATACTCGAACACAATGGGATATTCCGCGTCATTCAGGAGATAATGGCCATCCGTGGACAGCTCTTTGAGATAGTAGCTGCCGAAGGGAAGATCGGTCTTGCAGGCCGCCTGGCCGCTTTCGTTCAAAGAGAGGATTTCCAGCAGACCCCCAGATGGAAGGATGGAGCCGTCCGCGGCGGTGATGTCCTCTTTGGCGTATAGCCCGAAGGTGACAGCCGCCAGCTCGCCATTCATACCGATGTGGAAGGTATCATCCTGTTCCAGCACCTTGTCCAGCGACACAGCCGCTTTCTGACGCTCGTTGTAGAAGCTGGTGGCCGTTTGGGTGATCTCAACTTCCTGGCCGGCATACACCAGCTCCACCGTGTGAGTTTCCTCATTCAGCACCATGCCAAAGGGAGCTTCGATTTCCCTGACTGTGAACTTGCCCAGATACAGCGGCTGGCTCTGGGCGGTGCCGTCTTCGCCGGTGGTGATGGTATCCACGACCTCACCGGCAGAGTAGCGCAGCGTGCCATCCAGGGTATAGATGTCCTCAGCGGCGGCAATTTCATACACCGCGCCCGGCAGGCCCTGCACCTGATACACCGGCTGGAACATGCCCTCCGACTCGGTTACGGTGGCGAACACCTCGCCGGTCTTGCTGATTTTCACAATGCCTTTCTGCGCCATATTCGGCTTGGTGACTTCAATCACCGTGACGCCGCCCTCCTCGGAAGAAGCGTCCTGGGTCACGTCAAAATACACCGGTTCGGTGTTCAGCACATACCCATAGGGGGCCTGCACCTCAATCATCGAGTACCCGGTGCCGTACTCCAGCTTCTCCGGCGTCACCAGGTAGCCCTCATCGTTGGTATAGAAGGTGTCGATGGTGGTCGGCGTCGGATAGGTGAAGGTCTGAGTGATCTGGGAGCCGTCCGGGCGGTAGAGCTGGAAGCCAGCGCCCGCATAGGGAATGGTTTTCCCGGTCTCCGCGTCCACCTTCACGATTTTGATATAGCTGCGGAAGGCGGCGTTGTTGATGAGATAGCGGTAAACCTCTCCGTCCTTGGCAATATACACATCAAAATCCGGCATCAGTTCCCGGCCTTCCCAGCCTTTGGTCTGATGCACCGTGTAGATGCCGTAGGGCATGGCCTTGGTCTGGGCGAAACCGTTCTCATCGCAGGTCAGCACATCGCGCTCGGAGTCCTTCGCGCCCTCATAACTGCCCGCCGATTTGAGGAACACCTGAAATTCTGCGCCGGCCTCCGGGGTTTCGATCTGGGTTTCCCCGTCGTCGGTGTGCTTGATGATGGCGACACTGCCCTTGATGACCTGCTCGGTCACGTCGTTGGCGGTATCGTTCAGCTCGATTTCGTACAGCTCCGGCTCCGCGCCCACCTTGTGGATGGCGGGGTCAAGCAGATACCCCTCGCTGGGGTTAATCTCCCGGATGGTCCAGTCGTTGTCGCAAATATAATAGGCGGTGGTGAAGGAGCCGGTTTCATCGGTGGTGTAGCTGTCGATGAGGGTATCGCCCTTGTAAATCCCATAGGTGGCTCCCGCAAGGGAGGCGTTTCCCTGGGCCGTTCCGGTTTCCGCATCCGACTTCGTGACCGTGACCCGAAATTTTTTGAGGATGTTCTGGAAGCTCTTGTTCGTGACCTCGTTCCAGTGGACCGCCGCGCTCTGAGCTTCGGGTACCACATAGCGGATAGCGGTATCCACTTCTTCCAGCACGAAGCCGGAGCCAATCAGCACGTTTTCAAATCTTGCCACGCCGCCGGCATCGGTGACAGCATATTCATCCACCGGCAAACCGCTCAGGGAGGTCCCATATAGGTGGAATTTCATGCCTTCCACCAGGCCGTCCTCGCTGGTTTTCATCACCTGCAGATCTCCGCGCTTGAGCACGTTGTTGAAATTCACCGTGGAGGTCTGGCCGCTGACGATGGTGACGCGCTGGGTGGCCTGCGGCTCATATTTATCCACGGCCTGCTCGGTGACGGTGTAGACGCCGGGGTTCATGTCGGTAATGTCAATTTCTCCGCGGGCATTGGTGGTCTTGGTGGCGCTGTACCCCTCGCCGGAAATAGAAAAGCGGATGTCCTCCACCTTGCCGTCCTCACTGGTTTTAATGAGCTTCATATTGCCAGTCATCACTTCCAGCTTCAAGAGGCCGGAGACCGGATCGGAGACCGTGGCTCCGAAGGTAGCAAAATCCTGGGTGCCGCCGCCGCTGATTCCATCCGTCCAGACCACCACGCCGCTACGCTGGCCGTTTTGTTTTTCGGCGGTAATGGTGACAGGCCCTTTTGGGGCGGAGTCACAGCGGATGGTCAAGGTATTGCCGCTCACTGAAAACCGCATCCCCGCCGTGCTGCTGGAAAAGGTGTAGTTTGAGAGCACGTTGTTGGAATCGGTGAGGGTGACGGCATAATCGGTGCCGTTCCATTTCAGCTCAAAGGTGTCGCTTGCCCCGGCGCTGCGGCTGAAAAAGCTGGGCAGCATGGTATGCCGTTTGACCTGAGCCTCAATGGAGGAATAGTGACTGAAAATCTGGCTGCGCAGAGGATGGTCATCCGCGATATACTCGATGATGTTGTTCTTCCCCTGGGAGCTGCCCCACACATGCTCAAATTGGCTGTCACGCTCACCCACAACGGTCTCCCAGACGAGAAGCTGGGTGGCGGTATAGGCCGCGATCTCATTGGCGTGGCTGGGATTGCGGGAATCCCAGGAGGTGCTGGCGTTGCCCTGCCAGCCATACTGCATGATGCGCCCAATATATACCTTGATGACCGTGGGAGAAATGGTGGGATTCAGGCTGCTGGGGTAATTATCCCAGAAATCCTCCCCGAAACCGGTGTAGCTGTCGCCTGTGTGGACCCCGACACCCGGTTCGATGCAGTACACCAGTTTCCCATTGTAGCTGTCCTGGGTGTGGACGGTATAGTGGTCGCTGGAGGCGGTGGACCATCCGCCCATATAGCTGAGGGATGGATGACCCCAGCCCGCCTTGTTGGGATCGTTGCTGCGGGGCAGATCGACCATATAGGCGTTCATCTGTTCCCCGGCAGCAAAGGCCGTGGTTGTGCCGAACCCTGCGAATGTTCCCAGGCAGGTGACTGCCGCGAGAACCAGGGAGAGCACTTTTTTCGCTTTCTTCATGGATGTTGTTTCCTCCTTTTCACGTTTGGGCAAAAAGAAAAGACCCACCGTTTCCGATGAGCCTTGTTTCCTGCGCCATATTCTGTTTTAGGCATAGCCGATATAGATGAGATAATTCCCGCCGCCCGCGTCCTCGGCCCAGACGCAGAACGCGGTGAAGCCGCTGGCAGCGTACCAGTCCAGCCGGTCTCTCAAATCCCGCTCCAGATACACGCAGCCGCTGTTGGCGGTGAGCGGGTCATCCCAGCAGGCCGTAGCCGTGCTGTCGAGGGAAAGGCCGATGCCCTGGCCGTAGCTTTGAGCAAAGCCCACATAGCTGCTCACATCAAAGGTCGGTGCCGGTGGTTCGGTGGGAGTGGGCGGTTCGGTTGGAACTGGTGGTTCGGTGGTGGGCTGTTCCGGTCCCCCAGACGTTGCAGGCGGCTGTGGTTCGAATGGTTGTGCTGGCGCTGGTGTCGGTTCTACCTGCCGCTTACTTTCTTCCGGTTCCACAGAGGCCGGCTGACTGGATGAAGCCGGTACAGTCGGTGCCGTATTTCCTGGCTGGGATGTGGTCTGCTCTTTTGGAGAAGTGGAGGGTGGCTGCTCCGAGGCTTCCTCTCCGGAGGATGGCGCTGCACTCTCCATAGGCTGCGAGCTTCCTGGCTGTCCTTCTTCACTTTCCGAAAAAGAATGGCTGAAGTCGTTCTCCGATTCCCCCTGGCTGTCCTCAACTGTGCTCCCAAAGATGGATGTACGAGCGGCCGGTTCCTCTGAGTGGGAACAGCCGCAAAGCAGTATGGCACAGGCCGCCGCTGCAATCCAGATGATTTTTTTCTTCATGGCGATTCCTCCTTTACAGCTCCATTTTACGGACATCTGCGGTGTTCTGCAAAGGTACGGATATACTCTGGTTTACTGCTCTTTATACATTCTTTTTCGGGTAGTACGGCTGGTGTTCTTGGGGGGAGAGGTGTGGAGCGGGGGGAACGGCAAAAACGCCGCTCCTGCCGTGTCTGAAAAAGGGCGCACCTATCCCTTGTTAGGAAAAATCTATCTTTCCTGGTCTCTTTGCCGCTTGCGGTACAGCTCCAGCGCCTTGATGATGGTGTCCTCGATCTTCTGTGCGGGCGTCCCCGCGGGGAAATACCTGGAAATGCGCTCTTTCGGGATGCGTAGCTGCTCCTTTTGGTTCGGCTTTTCTTCCTGCATAATGGAGCTGATGACATCAGGATTTAGGTGGCCTTCCTGGGAAAACTGCCGCAGCTTGATGGCCTGGGCATGGGAAGGGGTGCAATCCTCGCAGCACATGGTGTCATACAGGATGTGCTGTTCCTTTCCGGACAAGTAGGACAGCTCCACCGCAGGGCGCAGGGCAATTTTGCCATCGTCCACCAGTTGCAGGAGTTCGGGCAAAAGATTAGTCAGACGGACATAGCGGCGGATGTTATCTTTCCCTTCTCCAACGACTTTTGCTAAATCTTCATCGGAGCGCCCTTGGGGTAAATTAGTCGCCACTGGCGACGCATTTTCTTTACTTGGTCTACCAGCCTGCCGCTTCATCGCTTCCAGCCGCATTTTATAGGAAAATGCTTTCTCGCTGGGGAGAATGACCGAGCGTTGCAGGTTGCTGTCCACCATTTTAATAATGGCTTCATCGCGGGTAAGATCCTGCACCTCGGCGCGGATGGTTTCCAGCCCCGCAAGCTCGCAGGCTTTTTTCCTGCGGTGCCCGCTGACCAATTCATACCGGCCATCCTCCTTCTTGCGGAGAATAACCGGTACAAGCACGCCGTTTTCCCGAATACTCGCCACCAGGTTATCCATGTCCGCATCCAGCTTCACCTGGAATGGATGGTCGGGGAAATCGTCTATCTCCGAAAGGGGAATATCATGGATTTTCGTGAGCTTGGCTTCGTCCCGGCTTTCCTGGGTGGAAAAGAGGTCATCTAACGGGGGCAGATTTAGATTGAGTGCGCTTGACTTCGCCATCCTTCATCACCTCCCTCGAAAACTCCTCATACGCTGCGGCCACCTTACTGCCCTTGTCGTAGGCGTAAATGCTTTTTCCCGCTGCGCTGACCTCGGCGGCCTTAATCGCAACGGGAACCACCGTCTGATAGATTTTCAGCTTGCTTCCATAGCTGCCGCGCAGCGTTTCGGCGGTTGTTCTCGCCAGGTTCGTCCGCATATCCGCCAAAGTGAGCAGCACGCCGTCCACCTTGAGATGCGGGTTGATCTGTCGCTTGACCCGATTGATGGTTTTCATCAGCTGGGTCATGCCTTTAGCCGGGAGATAATGCGCCTGGACGGGGATAATTACGCTGTCCGCAGCCGCCAGAGCGTTGACGGTAATCATCCCCAGGCTCGGCATACAGTCGATGAGCACATAATCATAGCCCTGTTTAATCTCATTGAGATAGGTGCGCAGGGTAAATTCGCGGCTCATGGCCGTCACCAGCGACAGCTCCATATCCGACAGCTCGATGTTCGACGGGACCAGATCCACGCCTTCGTCGTGGTGCAACAGACCGTCGCCCGGCGCAATCGGTTCATCCCGTATGATGCCCCGCAGATGGTCGGCCAGCGTCACCAGAAGATTATCCGTATCCGCCCAGCCCAGGCAAGTCGTTAGATCGCCCTGCGGGTCCGCGTCCACCAGCAGCACATTTTTCCCTTGCCGCGCCAGGCCGATGCCGAGATTGACCGTAGTGGTCGTTTTTCCCGTGCCGCCCTTCTGGTTCGCTATGGCAATCACCTTTGTCATTGGCTTTTCCTCCTTCACATAGATTTAGCCGCCCACAGGTGATGTGGACGGCTATGTATAAGAGGGCATGAAAAAACCGCTTGCTTTACCGGAAAACAAGCGGCTGATATGTATTAGGCGCGGCTGACTTTTATCTTCTTCACCGGCGCGTGAATGACTTTGAGAATGGTATCGTCCACACAAGAGGTGTCTCTGTCTTGCTGAAGCAGGGAATTTTTCAGACGGATGAGGCTCTGCAAAACCAGGCTGCTTTCTTCGTGGTTCAGGTATAGGTAATATTTTTGCTTCTTCACTTGTCATTCCTCCTTTACAGCTTTATTATAGATGGTAAGAGGAAACCACACAAATGTGCAATTCTGAAATACATTTAACCGTCTGCGGCGAGGCAGACGGCTATGTATTGGAAATCGTCTTTGTCCCGTAAGTTCGCATTTCTTGGAGTAACAGCGTATCAAGGCTCATTCTTCGGTAGTAAATTCGTAGTAATTTGGGGTGTCTACCTATAAGAAATGCGGGCTATTGCGGGGTTTTACAGGGATATTTAGCCATTCGGTTTGTTTTTACTGCAAAATACAGGGTAACTCCACAGAGTCCTGCCGCAAGAAAATACAGCTCTTCCTTTTTCTCTTTAACTCTGGTCAGCCTTGGAGCGACTGCCCATAAAGCCAGATAACCGATCATAAACCTTGTGAACAGTATCTGCAAAGGTGTAAAATCCCGCAGCAGCACCTTGGTTGAAATAAAGGTGGTTCCCCATATAAGAATAGTCATACACGCAAGCATATGCCCCCTGATCCGCTCACTCATCAAAATCGCTCCTTTTCTGTGTGAATATACTCTGATACTGCTTTGGTGTTATACCGATAAAGCTTTTAAAGTAGTTTGTAAAATGGCTCTGATCGGAAAACCCGCAATCCAGCGCAAGCTTACCGATTGCTTCACCCTGTTCCAGCAGACGCTTTGCTTTTGCGATCCGAATGGATTGCAGATAACGATATGGAGAAACACCAACCTCTCTGGTGAACAGACGCAGCAGCTGATAGCGGCTCATCTTGCTAATCTTTGAAAGTGTATCAAGAGAAATGGATTCTTCATAATGCGTATCCAGATATTCCTTCATAGCCTTCACCGCTTCCGTAAGCTCTCTGCTTGCCTCTACTGGAACCATATGTTCTTCCAGCAGCTGTTCAATCAGAAAGTAAAAGGCCTCCTCACGTACCAGCAGACTGCTCTGTGATACGATAACATCATACAGCTCACGAATGGACAGTGCCAGCTCTGCCTGTGGAATCAGCGTATCCTTAAACTGAAGATGGATGTGTTTCCCGGTTATCTCCTTTACTGCCTTATCCATGACATCTACAGGAACATTGATTGCACGATAATCCAGAACCTCTCCGGCTACCGGCGCACAATTATGTGTTTCACGCGGATTGAATAAAATAACATCTCCGCGCTGTGTATCATATTCCTGATTTCGACACCAGAGATGACGTTTTCCACCCTCCATAAATCCGATTACATAAAATTCATGAAAGTGAACAGGAAATTTCTGTACGATTCCACTTAAATTATACGCCTCGATCTGAAGGTCTTTATCATAATAGATGTGTCGCTGCTCCTGCAATGCTGCCATGCCCATTCCTTCTTTCTGTCGCTGTATGTATGGTAACATAAAAAAAATGATATTCTCTTGTAAGATATTGCATCCGGATAAGCGCTGTAAAAGCTGTTCGTGTGCTGAAAAGGCAGAAGTAGGATGAAACCTGTGTCCTGCATCTTGCATGATGACTTGAAAGTTTGTGTGCCAATTGCCGCAGTACCTTACGAAAAGGTTTTGCATTTATACAGACGCACTTCGCATGGTCAAAGACATTTCACTGTCCTTAAATGCTCATTGTGATTTATCAAAAGCTGTAACCTTACTATTCTCTTTTTGCGCATCTATAGTATAGCATGGCTGCGGACGCAGAAACAGCGCAATTTGCACGCAGCCATTCTGCACACTGTGAAGCTGAAATATAAAAGCATCATTATGAAAATTCCAGCGTGCTCAAAAAAACTTTTGTGAATAAAAAGGAGGAAATTCTGACAATCTCCTTCCTGTTCCTTATTCTGCCAGTCCCTTACGCTGCCGGTAATGCGCAAGCGCCCCCAGCAGATTGGCATCCTGCCGATACGTACAGCATTCCAAACGCGGTGTCAGTGTTGCAAAATCCAGCCCCTTCTGCAGCTTCTCATACGCTTCCATGATTCGCTGTGTAAAATCCCTTCGTGCACTGATTGCACCCCCAAACAGAATCATTTCCGGATCCAGCATATGCTGCACATTGAAGACACCAAAGGCAAGCTCCTCATAAAAGGTCTGAATAACCTTGCTGCACAGTTCATATCCCTGCTGTGCTTCTTCAAAAATCCGCACACCATTCCATTCTTCCGCTGTCAAAGCCTCCATTTTGCGCACCATACTCGAGGTAGAGGCACACAGACTGAAATTTTGGACACTGCCGTCCGGCTGCTTTACCAGCATCATGCCAAATTCACCGCCATAGCGATGCGCTCCATGGCAAATGTTACGATTTCTTACGATTGCACCACCCACACCGGTTCCAATCACCAGAAACGCCATATCCTGTATGTTCTTCGCCTTGCCGTAAAACAATTCCGATAATGCAGCACAGTTCGCATCATTCTCTATTTCACAGCACAGTCCCAGCTCCCTCTGTATCCTTTCCTTCCACGAAAAGCCGTGGATAAAGGGAACTGCACTGCTTCCGCCAATCACGCCGCTGTCACAATTCACTGCCCCGCAGGAGCTGATTGCCACACCGGACAACGTACCCCCCTGCATGGTGATATCCTTCTTATATGCTTTCATATATGCGAGCAGTCCCTCTATGTCTGCGCTCATAGGATAGGATCTGGTATGGAAAAGCCTTCCTTCCTCATCTGCCGCTGCACATTTCAGAGAGCTTCCTCCGATGTCAAAACAAAGATACGTATCCATTAGAACCCCCGTTTCTCTGCCAGCTCGCGGAACCAGCAGCCACTTTTCTTTATCGTACGCTTTCCGGTTTCCAAATCAATAGAAATCAGTCCGTAGCGGTTTTTATATGCATTCAGCCAGCTCCAGCAGTCAATGCCCGTCCATACATGGTAGCCGATACAGTTACTGCCTTCCTCAATTCCCTTATGCAGCCAGGTAAGGTGCTCCTTATAGAAATCAATTCGGTAGTCATCCTCAATTCTGCCATCCTTGATAAACCGTGCTTCGTTTTCAACGCCCATTCCGTTTTCCGTTATCATCCATTCGATATTATCGTATTTGGTACGAATGTTGGTTGCAATATCATACATCCCCTTCGGATAGATTTCCCATCCGCGATAGGGATTGATTCTTCGGTTTGGCATTTCATAGAAATCATAGAAGCTCTCCGGCGTTATCATCGCTGCAGGGTCCATCGGTGTTTCCTTCGCTTTGACACGGATCGGCTGATAATAATTCACTCCGAGAAAATCCACGGTATTTTCCTTTATGACTGCAAGCTCTTGTTCCTCATAGTCCGGCAAAAGCGTATGCTCCTTCAACAGCTCCACCAGCTCCTTCGGATATACTCCAAGAACAGCGGGGTCAAGAAAGCTTCGAGCAGAAAACAGCTCTGCAATGCGGGATGCCTCGACATCCTCCTTTGCCTGACTGCGTGGATAATTCGGGGTCAGGTTTAAGATAATGCCGATTTTCCCATCACACATCGCATGGAAGGCCTGCACTGCTCTGGCACTGGCAAGTGCCGTATGATAAGCCACCTGTACAGCAGCCTTCATATCATGGCGGCATGGATAATGAAAGCCGTTCAGATACCCGCACTCCACATGAACGATCGGTTCATTGAAGGTGAACCAGCGCCGTACCTTTTTCCCATAGAGAGAAAAGCAGGTACGTGCATATTCCACATAGGCATCCACAACATGATCGCTTTCCCAGCCCCCCTGCTTTTGCAATTCCGCCGGCATATCAAAATGAAACAGATTGATCATAACCTCAATGCCTTCCTCATGAAAGGCATCAATGACATTATGATAATGCGCTGCGGCAAGCGGATTCAGCTCACCATCCCCTGTTGGAAACATACGGCTCCAGCTGATGGAAATCCGGCAGGAATTGTGTCCTGTTTCCTTCAAGAGTCGAATATCTTCCCGATACTGTGTATAGAATCCGGAAGCCTCCTTCGGTCCGATTCTGTCATGAAATTTCTCGGGCTCCTGTTCAAACCAGATATCCCATATATTTTTTCCTTTGCCATCAATGGCTGATGCCCCCTCGCTCTGTGTTGCGCTGGTGGCACTTCCAAAATAAAATCCTTCCGGAAATTGTAGCATAAGCTTCCTCCTTATAAAGTTATTTCTGTAAAGCACTACGGCATGAGCTTCCTATATCGTAATACTCGTTCGCTGCATAATGCGGCAATACTATGCTTCCATATCGGAACTTATCTGCACCGGCTTTTCTGCATGGCATGCAATATTCCTATATGAAAAATGCCGACTGCATCGAAGGCCCTCTCCATGGGAGAGAGCCTTTTTTACGTGAAGCTGTAACAATGCAGATGTGCAGCTTTTCTATGTCTATTCCTTTCGATCCTTTAAAATCTCCTCTGTACTTGCCCAGTTTGTCAGAGCGTCGCTGTAGGTGCGTACATAATGGTAGTACAGCATATCGATCATGATTAAAATCGGTATCTGACCGGATATCATCCCGGTGGACTCCTCCCCGGACAGCGATGAGGTATACAGAACAACATCACTGAGCTTTTTCAGGCGGCTGTTCTGATTTCCCAGAATGCTTACCACAAGAATTCCCCGTAATGTCAGCTCTGCGGCAAGCTCCTCCAGATAGGTATTCCCGCGCAGGGTGAAGATAAAAACCAGATCCTGCTTCTGCAATACCCGCGAGCTCATTTTGATGGCATCCTTATCATGAATGACCTCTATAAATTTACCGAGGCGGGAAAAACGGAAACGAAAGTCCTCTGCTGCAGTAGCACTCAGTCCGAATGCAAAGATGTTGATAATGCGATGCTCATAAATATATCTGCATACCTGCTCCATCGCCTTGGCATCAAAGTTTTGATCCACCAGATGAAAGATGCGGAAATATTCACTCTGTAAATCCAATGAAATATTAGAAATCTGCGGCGCATTCTGCATATTCAGATGCTGCTCATACAGGTACATCAGCTCCTTGAAATTGTTCAGTCCGATTTTCTTACAGAAGCGTGTAATGGAGGAGCTGGAAATAGAAAGCTCTCTTGCGAGCTCGTGAATTGTGAGCGGTTCTCTCCCGTCTGTGAAATATTGTGCAATCGTTTCTTCCACATAGGTGAAATTAACCTTTGCCAGATTGATTCTTAAAAGAATTTCCTTTTCCATATGCATTCCTCCATCGCTACCGGTATTATACTCTATTTCACGATGATTTTATAGGTTCTGATTTCCTCCGGCTGTATGTTTGACAGCGTCACAGGGTGTTGTTCAGCTTCACAGTCAGCGATCGGCTCATGCAGCATATTCGTCTGCTGTATGGTTTCTCCTGTATAACACAGTGAATCTTCCTTTACCATCTCATTGCGACTGTTATATACCCGCAGAATCGCCTGTTTATCATCCAGCGGATACAGGGAAGAAAATTGCAGGCAGTCACTTTTATCCATATTGAGAATAGCGCTATGCAGAGGTTTTACCGCATTCGGATACGGGTGAGTTACAAAGTATTTCTGTGTATTCACAAAGCGGTTGACCTCCTGCAGCTGATAAAACAGGACATCATTCGCATAGCGCAGCCATGTTTTCTGCACTTCCATAGCATCGTATCCATTCCGCAGGCACAGGGCAAAGGAGAAGCTCATGGTCTGCCGCAGCTCTGATTTCGGTGTCGGTATATATTTAAATTCATTTCCGCTCGCAATTCCAGGACGGCGGTTCAAATCCGGACGTCCAAGCAATGGTACGCTGCGAAACAGTGTCAGTGCGATATCGGTATGCTTCAGGATTTCATATTCCTTTATTCCCTTACAGAAACAAGTCAGCACCTGGTTTGTTCCATTCGATACATGGTGCAGCATCGGATAAATCGGCGTAGGCTCCTCACGATAGCCAGCCTCCTTCCAGTCCTCCATGTGCTTGGGATCATGTGCTCTTTGAATGGTACCGAACGGGGTGTCCGCAATACTGCAGGATGAGCTGCTTAAACCACGTAAAATCACACGCATGCGATGCTCCATCGCCGTGTTGTCAATGGTCATTTCACATTGTAATACATCTGAGGCCTGATGCAGCTGTATACAAAGCGTATATGCGATATCCTGACTGCATTTCCCATCAACACGCTCCTGCAAATTCTCGGGAAGCTGCCATGCTCCATGCAATACCAGCGTATCCGCAAGTGCTCCATGCTTCCATTCTGCCTGTGCATCCTGAAAGTGAAGCGTATAGATATGGTCATGCGCCGGCCAGGAGTAATCATAGGTATCTCCCTCATCTCCGCTGTCCTCTACATACAGGAAATCCTCAACAACTTTCCCGTTTGCTTTGTTCAGCAGTCGCAGACTGCCGTTTTCCATGGTAATCTTATAAAATGTATTTTCAAGAGCACTGCATTCCTGCAGCTGTTCCGTGTGCTCACATGCTTCCAGATGCAGTATACGCATACTCATTGGCTTCATAGTCATGGCAATACGGATATCACTCTGATAATAATACAAATCCTCATCATATACAGACGGGTCCCTGCGTATGCTTCCGCTGTATACACGCCGCGTCCCAAGACAGTCATAAACAACCTCACAGCCGGCTTCATCCACAATACGGAAGTGCCTTGCTTTCGTGGATACAGACACTTGGTATACATCATCTCTAGTATATGGCAGCGTATTATAGAACACCAGATCCTGTTCACGGATTCCCTCGATGGATTCACTCAGCTTGCGTACCTGATAATCCAAAAGCATCGAACTCATCTGATCACAGTCCCTCAGTCTTTGCAGGATGGCATCGTTGGTAGCATCACTGTTACAGCCGCAGGCACTGTCATGCGCATGGTTTAAAAGCACCTTCTTCCACAGCTTCCTCAGGAGTGAGGTTTTGGGCTTGATCCCCATCTGCATCTGCATAACCATAAATGGCTCCAGCTGATAAATCATGCGTCGTTCAATTATATCATTCAGCTGTTTATGATCATAGCGTGAGGAATAAATGGAGTGGTGAATCTTGGAAACGGAGGCATCAATAAACTCGCCCGTAATCTGCGGCAGTCCTTCCTCCTCTCGCAGCTCTTTAAAGAAGCTTTCCAAATCGCTTTCAAAATATTGAATATCATGTGTGGAGCGTTCGTTGTAATAGTTCAGACGCTCCTGCAGATTGAAATCCACATAACGCTGATCCCCTCCCAGAGGAAGCAGCTGATGGGTTGTGGAGGCACCGTTCAAAACACGGTTTTCCACCTTATCCACATCATCGGTGTAAATCAGATTTCCACCATAGAAGTATCCGTCCCGGATATGATAGCACAGCACTTCACTTCCATCAGTATTGTGCCAGTAAAATTCTCTTTGTTTACATACATCATTGGGAACTCCTCTCCAGAACAGAGCTTCGCGAATATCAAAGCCGTTATACAGCTTGGGCATATCCTTGCTTTGTCCAAAGGAATCCGGCAGATAACCGATCATCATACAGTTACCCAGTTCTCTTGCATAGCTTATCCCATACCACAGATTTCTCGCAAGGCTTTCTCCACTGATAATCAGTTCATCGCTCTGGGTGTACCAGGGTCCGATCATTAGCTTTCCTTCTTCTACCAGCTTGCGTATCATAGGCTCTTTTTCAGGCATCATATGCAGATATTCCTCCAGAATACTCACCTGAGAATCCAGTAAATAGGTCTTCAGTGTTCCACTTTCCAGTGCGGAAATCACCTCATCCATGTGATAAATCAGCTGTATGATGGATTCACTTGCGGTAAAATACCATTCATAATCCCAATGTGTATGAGAATACACATGCATTTTCTTCATAGCTATCTATCGCTTACAGCTCCACTGCAGCGATCACCTCATACAGCGCATCAGCATCGGTTCCGGTTTTCAGTGCCGTTCGGAATTCCTCACTGATCATTTTGCGTGCCAGCTTGCTCAGAATACGCAGATGCACATCCCCGCCATCCTCTGGAATCGTAAGCCCCAGTGCCACCCGTACAGGCTCCCCATCCAGCGCATTCCATGCAATCGGGTGTTCAAATTTCACAAGAAAGATTCCCGGCTTTATGCAGGTCGCATGCTTGCTGTGCGGTATAGCGATCCCATCCTGAAAGCCGGTTGTCGCCTCTTTTTCACGCTCACACATACCTTCAAAATAAGCATTCTCATCCTTTACATAGCCTGCTTCATATGCTGCGTGTGCAATAACATGAAAGGCTTCCTTTTGTGTTTTCGCTTCTGTATCAAACTGAATATGATGCCTGTCAAATACACTCTTATCCATAACTGCCTCCTGTTACTCGTTTTCTTCTACAACCGGTTTTCGCCAGAAGCCGATAATCAATGCCGTTACCACAATCCCTGCAAGTACACAGAGAATCCAGGTGATAAAGGGTATCGGCTGTTCGATATATCCGATAAAGGTTCCCAGCGGTGATCCGATACCACCATAAAATTTACAGCCTGTCAAAGCTACCAGACCTCCTGCCAGTGCAGAGCCTGCCACACTTGCGGTAATCATCTGTAACGGATTGGCTGCAGCGAAGGGAATCGCCCCTTCTGTTACACCGACCATTCCCATACCGAAGGCGCTTGTCGCAGAAATCTTTTCAGTTTTAGAGAATTTGTTTTTGAAAATCACAGATGCCAGCCAGATACCAAGCGGCGCAACGGAAATCGCTGCCTGTGTGGCACTCTGCGGCACGAAGTTGGCACCCTGTACACCGTATTTGGTCATTGTATCCGTAAATACGGCTGTTCCGAAAATCAATGCCGTCTTATTTACCGGACCGCCGAAGTCAAAGCCGACCATTGCCCCAATGATTGCCCCGATAATGAATGGAGCTGCCGCATATTGTTCATTCAGTGTTGTCAGTCCGCTGTATAATGCATCCATTGCGAATGCAATCGGCTGACCGATCAAAAACAGAACGATAATCATAATCACCAGAGTGGATACGAACGGAATAATCATAATACCGGTAAGTGGCTGCACGATTTTCGGCCAGGGAATACGCTTCATCCCCTTTACAAAATATCCTACGATGAATGCAACCAGAATCGCAGACAGGAAACCACCGCCTGTCTGTGTTCCCAGAAATTCAGGATCATTGGCAATATAGGCACCGATCATAGCCGGAGCGATTGCCGGTTTGTCTGCGATGGATTTCGCAACAAAGCCTGCGAACAGTGGAATCATCAGCTTGAAGCCTGTCTGTCCCACCATGAACAGCTTCTGCATAAAGTAGCCCATCGCTGTTTTGTTATCAAAGCCCCAGTTTACAATTCTACCCAGATCGTCCTTCTGAAATGCAAATACATTCGCAATCGCCAGCAGTAAACCTGCGGCAATACACATCGGGACCATGTAGGAAATACCGCTCATAATGTGTTTGATAATCGGATTTTCCGTTTTCCCCAGTGTGATGTTTCCCGCCTTGCTTCCTTTTTCGCCATACAGCGTTGCCTCGTTTAATGCACGTTCGATCAATGCGTTGGCATCCTTGATTGCATCCACGCTTCTTACCTTCATGACACGTTTTCCGGCAAAGCGGGCACAATCAATATCAATATCAGCTGCCACGATGACAACATCTGCCTGTTTGATTTCCTGTTCACTCAGAACGTTTTCCGCTCCAATGGACCCCTGTGTTTCTACACGTACAGAATCCCCGCGTTTCTTCCCTGCCTGCTCCAGAGATTCCGCAGCCATGTACGTATGTGCAATACCTGCTGCACATGCTGTAATTGCTACAATATGCTTACTCATAAGTTTTCCTCCTATCAAGTTCTCGTATAGTATATCCTGTACCTTTTTTAATGTAAACACTTACAGATCATTCAGGGTGCAGTATCCTTTTTTCTTAAACTGATGAAACTAATTTCACTGTAAACGGTTGTATTTTGTGATTTTTCATGTAAAATATCAAATAATTTGCTCAATAGAATAATTTTATGAAATTTTTATCCATTTATTTCTGCTGCATCATGTTCATTTTAATAAGTAAGGGCTATGCATACATCCTGAAGCATAGTCTGTTTCATCATTCACTATAATATTGACGATACCGATTATCATGCCTGCTATTTTGGATACATATGATTGTATATCTAATTGATTGTGGGGATAAAGTTCCCCTTTCCATTCATTGGATTACCATATAATGCCGAATATAGCTTTGATTCATTGAAAAAAGTCATGGAACGTTTACCCGCTCGCATGACTCTGTTTTACTATTCCTTATGTTCGTCGTAATCGTTTTTAGTCAGCTCTTTTAAGGCTGCATCAAAATCAATATCCGGCTCCTTTGAATCCTGTACGTCTTCGTGCACTTCCTCAGCAGTATCTTCCTGTGTAATGCCTGCCTCCAGATCCTTCAGCTTCTGCTCGGCCGCTTTGGCTTTTGCTTCCGCTGCACGTACTTCATCCTCAGGAGAAATCAGCTTACCGTAATTCATCAGATTGTAAATCTGTTCGCTGGTGATGGTTTCTTCCTCAATCAGCGTTTCTGCAATCAGTGTCAGCAGATCCTTGTTATCCTCAATAATCTGTTTTGCACGATCGTAGCATTCATTGATAATCTTACGGATTTCCTTGTCGATTTCATATGCAATCTCACCGGAATAATTGCTTCCGCTGCCATAATCTCTGCCCAGGAATACATTTCCGGTACCATCATCATACTGAATCGGTCCCAGAGAGGACATACCCCAGCTTCGAACCATAGCCTTTGCAATTTTTGTAGCCTTCTGAATATCATTGCTTGCTCCGGCAGATACTTCATCAAACATAACCTCTTCAGCAACACGTCCACCCATTAAGCCGGTGATCTGTGCCATGAAGTCTGCCTTTGTCGGCATCATTTTTTCTTCCTTCGGTGTCATCAGGTTATAGCCGCCTGCTTCACCACGCGGAATAATCGTAACCTTTTCCACCTTGTCTGCGTCATCCAGCTTCAAGCCGATAACAGCGTGCCCTGCCTCATGGAAGGCAACCAGGCGTTTTTCTCTGTCTGTATATTTCTTGGATTTCTTGGCAGGCCCCATCATAACACGGTCAATAGCCTCGTCAAGGTCCTCCATTGTAATTACCTTACGTTTATCACGTACAGCTAATATAGCACCCTCATTCAACACGTTTTCCAAATCGGCACCTGAGAAGCCCGGTGTCCGCTTTGCCAGACCCTCCAGATTTGCATTCGGCGCCAGCTTTTTGTTTCTTGCGTGTACCTTCAAAATTTCATAGCGTCCACGCTTATCCGGCAGGTTCACTGTAATCTGGCGATCAAATCGTCCGCTTCGCAGCAACGCAGGGTCCAAAACATCCGGACGGTTGGTAGCCGCAATGATTACAATACCCTTATTCTCACCCATACCATCCATTTCAACAAGCAGCTGGTTCAGGGTTTGTTCACGCTCATCGTTTCCACCGCCCATACCGGCTCCACGCTGTCTTCCGACGGCGTCAATCTCATCAATAAAGACGATACACGGTGCAGTCTGCTGTGCTTTTTTAAACATGTCACGGACACGGCTCGCACCGGTACCGACAAACATTTCAACGAAATCAGAACCGGAAATAGAGAAGAACGGTACATCTGCCTCTCCCGCTACTGCCTTGGCAAGCAGTGTCTTACCGGTACCCGGAGGACCTACCATCAGCATGCCCTTCGGAATACGGGCACCCATATCTGTGAACCGCTTTGGATCCTTCAGATAATCGATGATTTCCTTAACCTCTTCTTTTTCCTCATCACATCCCGCAACATCCTTGAAGCGAACCTTGATATTTCCTTCGATCTTTGCACGGGATTTACTGAATTCAAATGCCTTATTGTTTCCTCCCGCGTTCATTTTAGAGAACATGAAGAACGCCACACCTGCAATCAGCAGGAACGGGAACACATTCATCAGGAATTTCATTAACAGGCTTTCCCTGTTTGGATCGCTTACTGTTAAATTGGTACTCTTGCTTTTTTTGAATACGTCTGTCAGATAGGAAACATTCTTTTCCGTATTTGGCACACGAACGGTGAAGTTTACATCTTTGCCTTTCTCACTATACGACCCTTTTACATCAATAACGGTAGTTCCCATTGACATTTCCGCTTTGGTGAATGTCATGGTATTTGCCTTTGTCATAAATTCGTTATAGTTAAAGTTTTTTGTATTACCCTCTGATCCATAGGAAATCAGAAGCAGCATAATACCAAGGACTAAGATATAAGGTAGAAAGCTTATAAACTTTTTATTGTTCATTCAATCGTCCTCCTAACGTTTTATTTGTATACTTCAGGTTTCAGTACTCCTATATAAGGCAGATTGCGGTAATGCTGGTCATAATCAAGACCGAAGCCCACAACAAATTCGTTGGGAATCTCAAAACCTACATAATCTGCAGTTATATCTACAACACGACGATCCGGTTTATCTAACAGAGAAACGACTTTTACATCGCTTGCCCCTTTGTTTTTCAACAGACGTGTCACTTCCTTCAGCGTGCGTCCGGTATCAACGATATCCTCCACAAGCAGAATCGGTACGCCCTTTACTGAACAGTCCAGATCCTTGACAATTTTAATATCTCCGATGGACTCTGTTCCTTCATAGCTTGATACATCCATGAAGTCAAACTGGATATCCAAATCTATATGCTTAATCAGCTCTGCAAGAAAAGGAACACTTCCCTTCAGTAAGGCTACCAGCAGCGGTGCCTTCCCTGTTTTGCGGTAATCATCACTGATTTGTTTTCCTAATTCCATACTTCTTTTTACGATGTCTTCCTCGGACACCAATACTTTTTCAACTACGTCGTGCATGCAAAATCCTCCTAATACAGCTATCTACTATTTTAACACAAATAGCGTAGGATTGTTAGAAAAATGTGCAATATCACAGCCAATTTTAGGCACCAGAATCACATTTCCCGCAGCATTCACAACAACCGGCCATAATTTGCGTTCCTTTTTGGGAATTTTGCGGTCTATGAACCAGCGGTTCAGCTTTTTTACGCCGAATCGAAGCTGTATGGCGTCCTGCGGCTGTGCATTTCTTATGGTTATCGGCCAGTCTGTTTCCTGCAGAGTAACCGCCTCAACCCCTGTTCCGTGAGGAGCTGTTTCAAAGTACGGGGTTTTCTCAAATACTGCATAATCGTATACATAGGAATAGCTGATTTCCTCACTGGTATCAATTACCAGCTTTCCGTATTCACTGTATATATCATACCCGCCGGCGATATCGCGTGTCCAATAGTTTGCATTGTTCATAATCAGCTCCCGCAGCACCTGAATTTCATGCATGGACAGATAACAGCTGCATGTATCATGAATCCAGGTGATCAGCACCTGTTCCAGAAAATAGCTGTCCAGTACCCGCAGTTTTTTCAGACTTCCGTCCCAGCTGTTTAAAAACGCACGGCAATCCGCACGCAGCTGCTGCATGCGCATGTTTTCCCGGGAAATGGTTTCCATCAGCGCTTCTTTTTCCTTTTCCGACATTCTATCCACAATCTCATGCCGGATTCTGTTTCTTGCATAGTGATCCGTAAGGTTGCTTTCGTCAATTCCAAAAGGCACGGCATTCTCTCTACAGTATGCTTCCAGTTCCCGTTTGCTATACGCCATTAGCGGACGGATGATGGTACAGCCCATGATGCATGCTTCCTCCTGTATACCGAGATATTCCTTCATACTGCCGCGCTCTTTTGCCATGAGATAGGTTTCCAGATGGTCATCCAAATGATGTGCCAGCAATACGGCAGCCGCCTGATACTTCTGTAAAAGCTCGCGATACATACGATAGCGCTCTTCTCTGGCAAACGCCTGAAAGTTGCCCACACAGGGCTTTGTCTGCAGTCTCGCTTCAAAGAGAATATGAAAACGTGCACAATAGCTGCGCACCAGTTCCATATCCCGATCCGCCGTATCACGCTTCTTATAATTCATATGCGCGACAACCAGCTGGAATCCTTCTTTTCTGCACATATCCAGCAATGCCATAGAGTCCGGGCCTCCGCTGACACCGATGATATAGGTTCCTTTTTCCAGTTTCTTCATTTGTTTCATGCGGCTATTATACGGTAAATACGATCATTAGGCAATATGAAAAATTAATAGCCAGGTGAATTTATTCTATCACCGGTAGAAAACGAACACGTTGTCTATGAAAAAACAGATGAGGATATTCATCATCCAACACCTGCTTTTATCCTATATCCTGAAATTTCAAACAGACTGCTATTCTGCTTTTACAATCAGACAGGATTTCTTACAAAAGACGATTCCGTATGCGACGATATCTGTATAGCCTTTCTTATACAGACCTTCCAGATACTTCCTATCTTTTATCTGCCGGCATGCCTGTTCTGCGGCTATTTCCATATGTTCCATATTTTTTACCACCTTTACTTCAAACAACAGGCCTCTTTCTTTGGCATATGCCGGAAGAACAGCAAGATCAAACCTGCCTTCTCCTGATTCCTGATTAGACACTACCTGATAGTCATTTAACATGCCTATTAAAACACCATGATAGAACCTTTCATTGTAATCAAAATAGCTGATTGACTGAAATAAAACGTCGTTCAGTACTTTATTAGCCGCTTTCACATCTTCTACCATCAGCGCTTCTGCAAATTTTATACTGTTTTGCATTACCTGCTGTTCAAACCATTCACGGAAGATCATCGTATAAATCCGATTGATTTCCTTGTTTGGAATCATCAACTGGTAGATTCCCTTCTCTTGATCCGTGCATTGAACAGCTTTCAGATAACCGGTAAACAGTAAAAAGCTGTAAATATTATTAACTTGATCCAATTCCCTATACGTTATATTATCCTTGATTGTTTTTTCAATAACTCCGCCTGATGCCAGTATATCGAATTCTTCTCTCATTTTAGAGCTTGCTTCTTTTACGTAGCGATAGATAATATCATTTCCACTCGTATTCGCCCAAAAAGACTCCGGTGTTTGTTTATCCGTTTTCATCAATTTATCAAGATACATCAAAACACTCCACGGGTTATAAATTTCACAGTTTCCAAACTGATAGCCATCGTACCATTCCTTCACCTGCCCCTGATATTCATTTGCCTGATAATCAAGCAACAAGGAATCGATTTCATTCTGCGTGAAGCCAAATCGCTGTTTGGAGGTTTCATCAAAAATAGAAAGTACCTTAAAATTATTCAGTCCGGTAAAAATCGATTCTTTCGCAATCCTTAAACAGCCTGTCAGTATCCCTTTCTCTAAGGCATCGTTTGTTTTTAAAGCAGCACTGAAAACATTTCCAAGGAAAGCAACCATATCATCATAATAACCGTTCAAGTAGGCATTCTGTAAAGGGACATCATATTCATCGATGAGTATGATTACCTGCTTTTGATAATGTTGTTCCAGACATCCCGAAATGAATCTTAAAGCATTTTGCAGCTCCACTTCATTTTGTGCACCGCGGTATAAACTTTTCATTCGCTCCTTGTCAAATTCATTAATCCGCTCACTTGTAAGCAATTCATGATTATTTCTAATGATTTCCTGCATCAGATAGGAAAACATTGTCAGTTGTTTTTCAAAGGTATTATATTTCATATCTTTTAAAGTAAGAAAAATAACCGGATACTGATTCTGTAGTTTCATAACCTGCGCATCTTTTGTGATATCCAATCCCTCAAACAGATATGCGCTTTCCTTTTGTTTGATCGAAAAGAAATAATATAGCATACTCATATTCAAGGTTTTTCCAAATCGCCTCGGTCTTGTATATAACGCTACTTTTTCATTGCATACATCTTTGATAAAGTCCGTTTTATCGACATAATAATATTGATGATCAATCATTTCTTTGAAATTTTCTATACCGATTGGCAAAGCTTTCATATTATCAGCTCCTGTCTGCATAGCTTTATTATATCATACTCTTTCTGCATTATATCATGCAGGTGGGTATGAATTTCATGTATGATGAAGCCTGATACAAATGCCCTTACAACAAAGCAAAGAAATAGATATGAAATTCAGATAGGATCAAATTCTGCATGATTTGCGTTCAGAACAACTAAGAAAGGGAATGCCCTATTATAAGCACTCCCATACTAATTCTTTATCACGCTATGCCATGGTCATCTCAGTTATTTCGATATGATAAGTTCCCTTATTCTGCTTCACAGCAAGTGTCATATGCTCCAGGTAATGAAATGTAACATCTCCATCAGGATCATCATAGTGTACTGTGGTTATCAGCAACAAGGTATTTTCATCCTGTATCGTCAGTTTACTATCTATATTGGCGATTCCAATGTGTTTTGTATCATTCGCCAGCACGGTATTCTCCTTCATGATGGATGTAAAAACTGTGACTTCATTCTCACGATCAAGTGTTCCATCTGCGTTTATGACACAATTTCCATCATAAGCAACACTGTATCCCTCACTCACCGGCTGCTTTAGAGAAAATGACAGTATCTGTTTATCCGATAATACTTTCGTATGGGACTCCATTACGACAGGTTGTTGCGTTATTTCTATTTCCGGTTTCTCACCTGTACTTGAGCATCCGCATAAGCAGACAATACATATCACAGAAACCCATATTCGGAATTTTAAGTGTTTTTCTTTGTCTTCAAGCATCTTCATGCTCCTGTGCTTCAAAGCGTGAAGGTTATGTATAACCATTACTACCAACCCCTATCGTTCCTCTTACACCTATATACTATCATATAAATTTTAAAGGAAACAGGCTGGTAATATAACATTTTCGTTGTTATGATTACTTTCTACAGTATTCTGCAAATACAGCACTGAGCTTTAATTATCGCAAACGTAATTTCACGGAGTTTCTAATATCTTTAAGCTGGCACACTTTCCTATACCTCATCCACTCTGGCCAGTACAATCGTAGAATCGTCCTTGCGTCTTGTCTTTTTTAACAGCTCCGTAAAACTTTCCACATCCTCCTTCACACTTGTCTGTGTCCTCTGATTGAGCCATTTATAAATCTCATTCATATATATGCCATCGGATATCATAAGGTATTCATCCCCTGCCTTTACATCAACCTGGAAGCAGTCCGGCTGCATCTGACTGATGATTCCCACAGGCAACGCACTGCCGTTAATTTCATATATCTGATCATCCCGCAGCAGAAATGTCGGACAGGCTGCGGATTTTGATATGTAGGCAACCCCCTGTGAACGGTTAAAGCAGATGACATCCAGCGTTGCATAGGTATCGCTTTGAATCAGCTTGTTTATACATTTGATGGCGCTGTCCTGTGGAATTCCACTGACCATCATACGTTGGAAAATATTCGTAATCAGGCGTGAGCTTTGGGCAGCACGCTCTCCGTTTCCCATACCATCCGAAATCATGCACACCACACTCTGACGGAACCTGAAGATGGAAAAGGTGTCCCCGCTGGAGGTGTAGGAGTTTTTTACACTGTCCGCATAGGCATCAATGGCAAAGGGAATATCATCACAGACGGTGATGGAATGATAGCCGCGCATGAATTTTCGATTGCGAATGTCCGCAATCTGCAGATTGCGGTGAAGCAGGACTTCAAGCAGCGGAAGCAGCGTAGTTCGTATTTCTCCGCGTTTGATATTTGCTATTTCCACACAAACCTGTATACAGCCCTCCTTCGGTTCTTCAATACTCAGCTCACGCACATCATATTGATAGCCTTCCAGCGCCTTGGCGACACGTACCGTATCCTTTTCGTAGCCGTCTATTTTTCGTATGGCGTCTGCATTATATTGCAAAGCATTGGACATATTGGCAAGCAGTTCAGCCTGCACATCACTGATCTGTGCATAATATTCCGACAGGGATTGAAAGATATTGGCATAATTCTGCATCTGCCGCTTTAGCATACTCGTCTGAGAAAGCCGGTACTCCTGTTCATTTTGAAGCTCCGTACTCATATGCAGGGAAGCTGCATTCGCCGGTACAAGCAGAACACCGCTCATACACAGCAGCAGATATATCAAATCCTCTGTATTATCCGGATACAGGAAGCATGCCCCCAGCAACAGCAGCATGGCACTCTTGCGATCCTTTTTCAAAACACTTAAAAGAACCGTAAGGACAAGTGCCGGCAGCACACGGATATCCAGCAGGAAATATATCATCAGCGCCACAGTCACTGTGATCCATGCATTGCTTGATAAAGCAATCAGCAGCATGGTAATCATAATGACCTCCTGTGCATATACTGGTAACAGCTCCACCCCCAATAAGCCGATGGTGAACAGCAGAATCCCCCGCATGCAGGCATTATGCAGCATCCCCTTCTGGATCCACTGATAATCCGCAAACAACTCCTGCATCAACACAAAGCTCAGTACCGGCAGAATCACAGCCGTATTGTGCAGTCCATACTGCTGGACACTGAACGCTGCGCTTAACAGTGTTGTCAGATATGGCATCCACTGGTATAAATTCTGATTCATCACCTTAATCATATGAATAATCACAAAGTAACAGGCAAAGCCAAGCGCATAGCTGTACGCAGGCAGAATTCCTCTGGTTAACGAGCACAGAAGAATAAAAAATACGCTGATCATCGCTTCCCGGATCGTACGCATATAGGAATAGGATACATACAGAAATGCAAGTGTATAACTAAGCGGAGAAGCCAGTGTACCAAGAATTATTGAAATTCCGGCACAGGCCAAATCCTCCGCATGAATGGAAAATTTCCCCTTCAGTCTCTTGTTCATCACCTTTTCCAAACAAAACCACCTCTTTCATGCGTTATTGTAGAAGACATTTCGCATGGATTCTGTCATATTTTGTCTGTTCTGCAAAATTGCCTGCTTTTCCACAGCATTCTTCATCATCCTGACATTCCCTAGCTTTTCAAATTGCATTTCCCCGTCAAACAAGCGCCTTGCATTAGTCCAGACAGTTTTTCACACGGTCCTTTATTTCACGGAACAGCTCACTGTCACGCCTTAAATGTGCTTTGACATCAATAATTCTGGCAGTATTGATCCATTTTGCATCATTGATGAACAAAACCGATTCCTTATTCATTCCCTTGATTTTCCCCAGGCGCATCAAATGACGCTTCCCTTTCGGATTCTCCTTGCTGTAGGCCTGCAGATAAGCCGTATGATTCCCGCTCATCGGCACAACGAATGCCTTGTTATGAAAAATTGTTATAATCAGACCAAAATGCTGATAACCGATTTCTGCAATGTATGCTTCACCAAAATCTATATAACAGATATCACCAACACGGATATCCACACCAAGCTCACCACAGCTTCCCGCATGACGGCGTTCTCTCAGATTCTGTTCCGACACCAGCCGCGGTATCGCCTCCTTCACACTCAAAGATGCATAATCCATGCTCTTCTCCTCGATGTAGCATTCCCACAGATCCTTCCAATACGCCTTCTCTCCAAGGGAACCCTCCTTCTGATCCTCATCGACCATTTCGTATAATTTTTTAACTTCCATTTTTCTCACCTCACTATATACATACGATAGAAAAAGGGCCAATTCCTAAAAAATCCTGAAATTGCGGATATTTTTTTTACTAAAATCCACAAAGTCTTCATAATTAGGGAAAATGCCGTAAATGTCCCATAAAAACAATTCTTACAATATGGAGTCATTCACAGCAGCATTCCTACAGCTGTTTCCTGTTAGAAGAAAGGAAAATGTAAAAATAATACAAAATATACCCCCCTCTGTAATGGCTTTGCCTATAGTAAAAACAACAGCCATGTCTGACATCGCAGCTATGAAATCGGTGTTGCTTTAACGCTATGGCAAACAAAGATATGATTTTCATCACACGAGAATCAAATACAAAATGTAAAAAAGAGAATCCAAGCACTGCAATCATGGTTGCAGCTCTGAATTCTCATATTTTTTATTTTCATCCTGAATGCCAAGGATTTCTACAGCATTAGATTTGCTATTTTTCCTGTTTCGTATCCGGACTTTTCTTTGAAAATTTCCGATACAGCTTTCTGGCACGCTTCTGAATGGAATTTGCTATCGACAGCAACGGATGATACTGCTTGGATATCATCCCGGAAAACTCGATAAACAGCTCTACAACCAGTGCGATGATAAACAGAACAAGAAATCCTGTCGCTTTATTTATCAGATAGATGTACGCTGTAAAGCCGAACAGCGCAGTCACCACATACAAAATAATGACCGTATTGCGATGTCCGAACCGCTGCATCAGCAGATGGTGCAGATGGTTCTTGTCGGCTTCCGAAAATTTATGCCCACTCAGCTTTCTTCTCAAAATTGCCCCAATGGTATCCACAATGGGAACCGCCAGCAGCAGAATCGGAAGTGCCAGTGTCATAATCGTGGAGCTCTTGAAGCCCAGCAATGAGATAGCGGATATAATAAAGCCCAGAAACAAAGCTCCGCAGTCACCCATGAAAATACTTGCCGGATGTGAATTATATAGCAGAAACCCCATGGTTGCCCCTGCCAGAATCAAAGACATCGTCTGAATATCCAGACGTCCCTCGATTACGGAAAGACACGCAATGACAACCAGAATAATCGCAGAGATTCCTCCTGCCAGACCATCCAGTCCGTCAATCAGGTTCACCGCATTGGTGATACCGATAATCCACACAAAGGTTACAATAAAGGATACCAGTCCCATATCGATGGAAATTCCCATCGGCAGACGGATCACATCGAGTGAAACCTTTCCCACTGTCATCAAAACGATGGCGGCAGCAACTTCAAATGCAAGCTTATACTTCGGTTTCAGATTGACCATATCATCGATCAGACCGCCTATGAACATGATTGTCCCACCAATCAGAATACCGTTGATGGTCATATCCGTCTTCATAAAAACCGCCATGCACACGACAAAGGATATATAAATGGCTACACCGCCAATACGTGCAATTTTTCCCTTATGTACGGTTCGCTCATTCACCTGTGCATAAATATCCAGCCGGTAGGCGACGATTTTCAGAAAAGGAGTAATCAGTGCGGATAAGGCCAATGGAATAATCAGATATTTCAGCCAATCCATATAGATACCTCGCTTTTATTTTCTATTGTACAAGATGCAGATTCTCGAGCAGAATTCCCGTACCTTCGGCCACACAGCGAAGTGCATTCTCCGCAACATATACCGGAATGTGCAGTTCATTACGCAGCAGCTCGTCAATACCGTGCAGCAGTGCACCGCCACCGGTCAGTACGATACCCCTTGTCACAATATCACTTGCTAGCTCGGGAGGCGTCTGTTCCAGAACCGTTTTGCAGGCACGAACAACATCCTGCAGACTTTCCGCCATACTGCCCTGAATTTCCTCACTGGACAGGGTAATGGTTGTCGGCAGACCGGTTACCAGGTCACGTCCACTTACTTCAATCGTTTCATGCATGCTGCCCTTCCATGCAGTTCCGATCTGTTTCTTCACTTCCTCTGCTGTACGATCACCAATCAGCAGCTTTTTATTTTCTTTAACAAATTTGATAATATCACGATCCAGCGTATCCCCTGCAATCTTCAGGGAGGTACTGCTTACGATTTCACCTAAAGAAATCACCGCAACGTCAGTCGTACCACCACCGATATCCAGAACCATGCATCCGCTTGGCTTTCCGATATCCAGTCCGGCACCGACAGCAGCCACCTTCGGCTCCTCTTCGATATACACTTTTTTCGCACCTGCACGATAAGCCGCATCACGAATGGCATTTCTTTCCACACTGGTGATGTTGCTTGGACAGCAGATCAGAATGGTAGGACGCTTAAACATCCCCTTGATTGCCAGCTTCTTGAAAAAGAAGTTCAGCATGATTTCCGTTACCTCGAAATCCGCAATAACCCCATCCTTCAGCGGACGGATTGCCAGCACTCTGCCCGGTGTTCTACCAAGCATGTCCTTCGCATCCTGCCCTGCAGCCAGACATTTCTTTGTTTCTGCATCTATCGCAACTACACTAGGCTCGTCAATTACGATGCCTTCACCTTTTACATACATCAGTAAGTTTGCTGTTCCTAAGTCGATTCCTACTTCTTTTGAAAACATAGTCCTTCATTCCTTTCGTGCGTTCATATTTCTTCCATAAGAATTTGATCCGCATTTTTTACAGTTGTCCGCACAGATTCTGAAATAGATAAGAAATATCCGTTTCCAAACATACCATGCGCTATTTATACTCAATTTCAAGCAATTACCATTATAACACAAAATCCGAAATGTAAAAGTGTTAATATGCCTTTCCTTTTCTTAAAATTCCGTAATATGTATGGATGGGCTTTCACATATGAAAATAGTACCGCAAGGGTACTATTTGATCTCAGCGTTCGTTTTGCCGTACATCAGCTCCGGATCTATAATCTTGCCGTTTTTCTCTACGACGATATGCAGATGATTGCCCAGCTCCTTGTTGTAAATATTGCTTCCGGCCTTTGCAATGGGATCCTTCTGATTGACCTTATCGCCCTTTTTCACAGTGATATCGGACAGGCTCTGATAGGTTATGCTCAAATCCTTGCTGGTGATTGTAACACTTTTGCCGAAGATATTATCTTCCTTCACATCACTCACCTCGCCGCTGAAGCTTGCCAGAACATCGAAAGCCTCTTTATTGAAGGAATAGTCCATGCCCTGATTGGCTCGGTAGACGCCTTCAAACTTCGTCATACTGTCAACCTTGCTGTCCTTTCCATCGAAATAATCAAGAACGACCTCTGCCTTGACCGCAAACGGCTGGATGCCTTTTTCTTCCTCAGCTGAGCTGGGAAGCGAGAGCACCGGCGTGGTATCTTCCTTAAACACGGAAGTGTCCTTTGCAGGATTCTTCATGGAATATTCATAAGTCAGAAAGGCAGCTGCGGCAATCAGCAGGCAGCTTAAGGAAACAATCAGTCTGCGTTTTGGAAATTTCTTTTCCTTTGTATAGCTATACATTTCATCACCTCTAGTGATGATTATGCCCGCCCCTTTTTTCTTTATACATCATTCTTTTACAATCTGTACGCCGGTATAATAATGCTTCAGTATTTCCTTGTAATTCTTTTTCTCCAGCGCCATTCCCTGCGCCCCGTACTGACTCATGCCGAGACCATGACCAAAGCCTCTGGTTGTTACCGCATAACCGCCGCTTGTTTTCTTTATGGAAAAGCAGGAGGAGCGAAGATTCAGCTTTTCACGAATCTCTCTGCCACTGAAGACAATGCGGTCAATCGTTATGGATTTTACATAGCCGGAAGCGTAATGGGAAGGCTTTCCCACTTCCTTCACCGGATTCTCAAAGCCGAGCATCGTATGAAAATCCTCCTCTGAAATAACAGCTGTTTTTTCATAGCCGTCCTCCTCTTTATCCCAATGTGAATCCACACTGCGCAGATACGGCGTCCTGCTGTCCCAGTATTCCTCACTGTTGGCTGTTTTCCCACATGATCCGCTGAAAAACACAGCAGAAATCGGTTCGCCCTGATAGGTCATGATTTCCCCTTCTGTCTCCTGCAGCGCCTTCACAACCCTGGCATGCATCTTATCATAGGAACTCCCCCATATCTGTCGCATCTGCTTATCGTCGTGATAAACCTGCGTCCGTGTGGTATCATCCACCTCAAAGCCGCGCTTTGTCACAAAGGTCCTGGCAGCTACACATTGAGCCTTCAGCGCCTCCATCTCAAAGGAAGCCGGCATCTCCGAGCCGATCACTCCCTCCAGATATGTTTCCAGCGGCAGCTTCAGGCTGGTTCCGTCCTGTCTTGTAATATGTACGGTCTGTTCTTTGTCCTTCGCTTTATCCTTATCCTTCTTGTCCTGCTCCTGCACCGATTCCTTACCTGTATTCCATAAAATCGGTGAGGATGTGCCCATATTCAGCCAGAGAAAAAAAGAGACAAGAATTATGGAGAGTACAAGGAGAAACTTCACAGCTATCTTCAAAAAAATCACACCCTCTCTACACTGTATGAAAGGGTGTGTGCACTTATTCCTCGGTATCCGGATGCAGCTTCTTTTTAAACTCACTTGGCGATACATTATAGTATTTCTTGAATACCTTGTTGAAATAGAGCTGGTCATCCATACCGACCGCCGCTGCGACATCCTTGATCATGCTGGACTCCCCGCGCAGCAGCTCCATCGCTTTTTTCATTTTCTTCTCATTGATATAGTAATTCAGATTCACGCCGGTTTCATTTTTAAACAAGCGGCTCAAAGAGCTTTCATTCATACCGATGCTGTCTGCGATTTCCTTTAGTGTCAGCTTGCGGTTCAGGTTTGCATCAATATATTCCATAACCTCCAGAATTTTGCGGCGATAGCGTCTGTTTGATTGATCCTTCATCCATGCCTCAATCTGATCAAACGAGGAGGAGACAATTTCCTCCAGCTTGTCTGCTGTTTCACACAGTCGCAGCTTTGCTGTTATCGTATCAAACGGAAAGGCCTGCCGAATCCCCCGTGCCATTTCATTTCCCTCTATATTATGGAAAATGAAGATGAAATACTCCAGTACCGCATGCGGATCGATTTCATGGGACTTCATATACTCCAGAGTTTCCTTCAGCTTGTGCTGTACCGCATCAAAATCCTTAGCGGCAACCGCGTCCAGCAGCTCCAGATGAAAGGTCACCTCATTCATATCCAGCTCCTGAAACGCGTCATGCTCCTCGCTTTGAATCAGACATCCCTCACCCACATAAAACCTTCGCTCATGTGATTTCAGAAGCAGCTCGAACTGATCGTAATATTCATCCAGTGATGCAATGATATCCGACAATGTAATGGACAGATGTATATCCAGATACTGTGTGATATTTCGAATGATGCTGTTGCATATATTCAGAATACGAAGCTTTTCTCTGCTTTCAAACATCAGGATGCCGGAATGGTTGCTCATAAAAATCAGGTGATGATGCACGGCAAGCGGCATGGATTCCCGTATTAAATCCTGCAGATGCTTATGCAGTGCCGCATGGTCCTTCAGCTTGGTTCGATACAGATGATTGATGTTATCCACGCGAAAATATGCCATCTGAAATCCCTTCTGATAGGGCTCAAACACAGGCTGTGACAGCGTTTCCTGAAATTCCTTACGACTCAGAATATGCTCGTTCTTGGTAAGAATCAGACACTGCTGAAGCTCCTTTAACGCAGATTCATACTCCACATGGTCATTCATACTGCTTTCCACACAGGATTCCTTCACCTGCGTGATAATGCGTTCCAGCTCCTTCTTTTCCAGCGTGACCTTTAAAAGATAATCAAACGCACCGGCCTTCATGGCATCCCGCACATATTCAAAATCGGAGTAATTGCTGAGTGCAATCACCTGTGTGTTTTTATTGACCTCCTTGATTCTGGATATCAGCTCAATTCCATCCATACCCGGCATTTTCAAATCCGTAATAACGATTTCCGGCTGCATATCCGTGAAGATGTGAAATGCTTCCTCCCCATCCTTTGCTGTAGCGATTACCTCACAGTCAAGTGCCTTCCAATCAATCATGTTTTTTAATGTGATACGAATCAAGCGCTCATCATCTGCAATCAATACCTTATACATGAGGCCTACCTCCCCTCTGTTTTTTTAAACGGCAGCAGCAGTGTCACAATCGTACCGGTGCCTACCACGCTTTGTATATCCATGGAGTAGTCTTCCCCATACATCAGCTGGATACGCTCCTGAATATTTCCGATACCGATACCGCTCAGCTTCTTATTGCGGTTTTCCTGCATATCCAAAGCGAAGCCCTTACCGTTGTCGCCTATTTCTATTTTCAGATATTTACCCTCCGCCTTGGCGCGAATTGTCAGAATCTGATGCTCCCTGTCCTCCTCAAAGGCATGAAGAATGCTGTTCTCTGCAATCGGCTGCAGCAGAAATTTCAATATTGCACAGCTGCGCACATTTTCATCAATATTATAGACGGTTTCAAACACATCACCATAGCGAAGCTTCTGAATGATGATATAATTTTTCAGATTTTCGATTTCCTCTTCCACCGTAACAACTTCCTTACTGTCCACAATCGTGTTGCGCAGCAGTCTGGCAAGGGCGGTTATGCCCTCACTTACCGGCTTATCCTCGTTCAGGATGGCAAGATAATGCAGTGTATTCAGGGTATTGAACAGGAAATGTGGATTGATTTGTGCCTGCAGCAGCTGAAACTGGGTTTCTCTTTTCTGCTCCTGCTCCTGGTGCACGGTATGCAGCAGCTCCTGTACCCGATCCAGCAGGTCATTGAAGTTGATACTCAGTTCATGAATTTCATCACGGCCGTTATCCTCCACACGATTCATTGCCAGATTATTCTCATCCAGTGTCCGCATGGAATACAGAATGTTATGCACCGGATCGTAGATACTGTGATATACGAAGTAGGCAATGGCAGCCAGAAGGACAAAGAAGACAATTCCATATGCCACCAGCATATTGCGAAAATTATGGATTTCCTCCAGCACATAGTTTTCATCACTCAGATAAACCACATACCAGGGTGTTCCCTCAATTTTTTTATCAGACATATAATAGGAGTGCTGATTGATCTCTACAGTGGATGCCTGCAAATCAATGATTTCCTTTATATCTTCCGGACTGCTTCCAAACAGAACCTGTCCGTTTGCATCGACGACAAGCATATGGCTTCCTGCCTGCGTGGATTGTGATAAGGATGCGTTGAAGGCCTCCCGCGCAAAGCTGCAGAATACATACCCCAATGGCTGATCATACAAATCCCGAATTTCCCTTGTCAGCATAATCATCTGCGTTTCTTTATCATACAGCCAGTAGCCGCCCTGCTTCTGTGCCTGAATTTCTGCTTTATATGCTTTTAAGTCTACGGGAAAGAGGGTTCCCTCCTCATAGAGCAGCTTTCCTGTTTCATCATACAATTGCAGACCCTTTCTGTCGATAAGCAGGTCATTGTCGTGCAGATTATGAGAGAAGGCACGTCGCATCGCGGTATCTGCAGGATAGTATAAATAATTCCGCAAGTAGGTGGATGCCGCAAGATTATCGATTTGTTCATTCAATGCATTCGCATTCAAATGGAAGATTTCTTCGGACATGGTCACCATCTGTGCAGATGCCTGTTCATTTTTATCCCGTATAACAGTTGTGCTAAAGGAATAATAAATCAGAAAAAAAACGATCATCAGACAAAGCGGTACAAAGATAAAGGCCAGTGTCAGCCTCGTTTTAATATCCGTTCTGCGCAGCAGATTTCTGTTTCCTCTCAGCATAACAATCAGCACCTTTCAACATGTATCAGCTGTAGCTCCTTATTTATTATGAGTAACGCCTCTACAGACCGTTGAACACAGAAATAGCAAGCAAAAACTGCGCTACCAGATATCCCAGACCCAGAGAAAGCAGCAACAGCAGCAGACGCACCTGACCAGGCTTTCTCACATTTGTAAAGGTTTCAAAACGTACACAGCTCAATGCCCAGAAGCTCAGTGTAAAGGATAGTACATGAACAGCCAGATTCATTAGAAAATATTGCATATATAACCTCCATAAGTTTATCATACCTGTTTCCACATTTATAAAAGCGTGCCTGACATCCATGAGAAGGCGGTCGCAGTACGTGTTTACATAGCAAGTGCTTATCCATATATCCTACAGACGATACCGATGCAGGCTTCACACTCCTGTTTTTTTTATCACCGGATTTTTCCGAGAGGATTATGATCAAAAGCAGCAATACTGCAATCATACAAATGCTGTGAATACAGAGGGCTACGCTTACTCAAACTGCGCCGTCTTTAGCACCTGGTTCAAATACTCCATCCATTTGTAAAGGGAAGGATAGAAAAGACATAAGCCGTTTTGAGAAATGCTGCCTATTTTTCAATCATACAGATATAGCGAAGCTGCACATTTGTATAATTCGCGTGTTTCATACTGGATACATTATACCATAAGATGAAATGCTCCGGCAGTTTTTCCTTATAAAATATAAGACAGGCTCCTGTCAGTTTTCAGATGATATTGTAACGTACTATACCTGTGGGGATAAGCGTGAAAGAATAAACGAAAGGTATGAAATAATCTAATTTTCATAAAACTTTATGTTCGCGAATGGTAGAGAAATCTATGGCATATCGTTGGAAAGGCTGCCCATAGAAAGCTGCATTTTCACAGAAAATTTGTGTAATTCGCAAGTCATGTCAAGTATTTCCTATATCTTTCCCTTATAATAGAAGCAGTATATAAATGAGGTGAAGCAAAATGTATGAGTGGCAGAAGCAGATTCAGATTATTGTCGATGAAATTGACAGCTGCATAAAAAACTATCAGGATGAAGCACTGACACTGCGCACCCTTTCACAAAAGCTGGGTTATTCTGAATATTATACAACGAGAAAGTTCAAGGAGATATCCGGTATGAAGCTTCGGGAATATCTACAACAGCGAAAGCTGGCCTTCGCCCTGAAGGAAATCCGTGACAGTGAGAAAAGCATATTGAAGATTGCTCTTGATTATGGCTTTTCTTCTCATGAGGCGTTTACCAGAGCATTTAAAGCTGCATACGGAAGGACACCGAGTGCGTACCGGAAACAGCCCAGCCCTGTTGTTCTACGTAACAAAATCAATCCGTTTGACCGCTATCTTCTAGGTCTGGATGAGCTTGGAGAAATAAGTTCAGCGAAAGCTGTAAAGACCTACTTCGTGACCATTCCCGCACATAAGTTCCTGTTTATCGAAAACCGGGAGAGTAACGGCTACTGGGATTTCTGGCAGAAGCAGAATCAGATTCCCGGCCAGGATATGGATACGGTTTGCGGACTACTGGACAGCATCAAAGGAAAGCTCGATGATAGTGGCGGGAGTGACATCAACAGCGGAGGCGGTCAGATTATGGCCTATCGCAATGATCGAAACGGCAGATTGTGTGACTGGGGATACCTGCGGACAGAGTGTTATGGTGTCCGTCTTCCTGTTCATTATACCGGAGATGTTCCACATGATATGCAGCTGCTTGATATTGCGGAAGCAGAGTATCTTGTATTTGAACACGGACCATTTGATTATGAGCAGGAGAATCGAAGTGTTGAGCATAGGATGGAGGATGCAATGACTGCATTTGATTTTACAAATACCGGCTACTGCTTTGATGATACCCCCGGCAGAATGCTGTACTTTTACTTTCAGCCGGAGCGCTGCTGGAAGTATATACGTCCGGTGAAAAAAAGGATGCAATAAACTGTGCTGTTATTTTACTTTTTCTGAAAGCTTAGAACATTTCTTATTTTGTTTAAATCAGTTAGCAGTTTTTATTCTCCTGCTGCAAATATAAAATATCTTTATTCTTTTGATAGTATACAAACAGAACCACATTTTATTTCATCATAAAACAAAAATGCTCTACTGTTCCTATTGCCATACGCTGATTCGGAAGCCTTAATAAAAAGTTATGAGAAGTGCTCTCTCCTTTTTATAGGCTGGTATGCGATAGGAGTTTTTGGCCTATGCTATACGCAAGCAGAATTCTTTTATTTCCTTTCCACATTAGAAA